>Ga0163150_10000023_pt1 | contig 278056 bp, 207 predicted proteins | sample OliLakLV19P2IB_FD_148628 | JGI IMG/M metagenome (GOLD analysis project Ga0163150, IMG submission 148628) | Freshwater microbial mat bacterial communities from Lake Vanda, McMurdo Dry Valleys, Antarctica - Oligotrophic Lake LV.19.P2.IB | ecosystem: Environmental > Aquatic > Freshwater > Lake >... | reverse complement strand
GGGTGGGCCGGGAGGGCGCGGAGGGGCGTTGGCATGGCCATCGCCAGAGGCTATGCCGGCCATCCGTTCGAATTTTTTCCAGTGGGCGTCGACATGGGCCTGGGCTTGTTTGAGGAAGCGCGCGGCGGCGTCCGGGTCGACGAGCGAGAGGGTTCGGTAGCGGTTTTCGTTGTAGGCGTAGTCCTTGAACGATACCGAGGGCGCCTTCGAGTCCAGCTGGAATGGGTTTTTGCCGGCCTCCGTGAGCCTCGGATCAAACCGGTAGAGGGGCCAGTGGCCGGATTTCACCCCGAGCGCCTGCTGGTCCACTCCCCGCGCCATGTCGATCCCGTGCGCGATACACGGGCTGTAGGCGATGATCAGCGACGGCCCGTTGTAGCTCTCGGCCTCCTCGAAGGCGCGGACCGTCTGCGTGTCGTCGGCGCCGAGGGCGATCTGGGCGACGTACACGTAGCCGTAGCTCATGGCCAGTTCGCCGAGGTCTTTTTTAGGCGTCGCCTTGCCGCCGGCGGCGAATTTGGCCACCGCGCCCAGGCCGGTCGACTTCGACGCCTGGCCGCCGGTGTTCGAGTACACCTCGGTATCCAGCACCAGCACGTTGACGTTTTTCCCGCTGGCCATCACATGGTCCAGCCCCCCAAACCCGATATCGTACGCCCACCCATCGCCACCGACGATCCAGACGCTGCGGCTCACGAGGGCGTCCGCGACGCCGGCGAGGTCGCGTCCGTCGGGGGAAGCGTCGCCAGCGATAAGGGCCTTGAGCTGGCTCACGCTCGCGCGCTGCGCGGCGATTCCTGCGGGAGTCGACTGGTCGGCCGTCAGCAGGGCGTCGACCAGGGCGGGGTTCCGGGGGCGGAGGCGTTCGACGAGCAAACGGGCGAAGGCGGCCTGGTGCTCGACGGCGAGCCGCATGCCGAGGCCAAATTCGGCGTTATCTTCGAAGAGCGAGTTGCTCCACGCCGGCCCGCGGCCTTCGCTGTTGGTGGTCCAGGGCGTCGTGGGCAGGTTGCCGCCGTAGATGCTGGAGCAGCCGGTGGCGTTCGCGACGATGGCGCGGTCGCCGAAGAGGCGCGTGAGCAGGCTCAGGTAGGGCGTCTCGCCGCAGCCGGCGCAGGCGCCTGAGAATTCGAAGAGCGGCTGGAGGAGCTGGACGTCCTTCGATTTGGTGTAGTGGAGCCCGTCGTTTGTGTACCGCGAGCGATCGGGCAGGCCGAGGAAGTAGTCCCAGTGCACCCGGGCGCTGTCGCGGAGCGGCAGCTGGGGCGCCATATTGATCGCCTTGCGGTCGACGCGGGATTTGTCTTTCACCGGGCAAATCTCGACGCAGAGCTGGCAGCCCGTGCAGTCCTCGGCGGCCACCTGGAGGGTGTACTGCTGGTCCGGAAACTCCCGCCAGCGGGCCGGCGCCGTCTTGAAGTCGTCCGGCGCGCCGGCGAGGGCGCCGGGCTCGACGACCTTTGAGCGGATGACCGCGTGGGGGCAGATCATCACACATTTCCCGCACTGAATGCAGAGGTCCGTATCCCACACCGGAATCTCGTACGCCAGGTTGCGTTTTTCCCACTGCGTGGTGCCGGTCGGGTAGGTGCCGTCGGCCGGCAGGGCGCTGACGGGCAGGGCGTCGCCCTGGCCGGCGATCATCGCGGCGGTGACGCGCTGGACAAATGCCGGCGCGCCGGCGGGCACCACGAGCGGGAGCTCGATCATCCCGCTGGCCGTCTCGGGGACGGGCACCGGGTGCAGGTGGGCGAGCGCCGCATCGACGGCGGCGTAGTTCATCTCGACGGCCGCTTCGCCGCGTTTGCCGTAGGTCTTTTTGATGGCCTCTTTGATCTTCCCGATGGCTTCGTCGCGCGGGAGCACCCCGCTGAGGGCGAAGAAACACGTCTGCATGATCGTGTTGACGCGACCGCCCATGCTGGCCTCGCGGGCGACATCGAGGGCATCGATCACATACAAGGCGATGTTTTTCTGGATGATCTGCTCCTGGACGCGGCGCGGGAGCTGATCCCACACCTCGTCGGGCCCATAGGGGCTGTTGAGGAGGAAGGTCGCGCCCGGTTCGGCCAGCTCCAGCGTGTCGTACCGTTCGAGGAAGCCGAACTGGTGGACGGCGACGAAGTTGGCCTGCTGGATGAGGTAGGTGCTATGGATGGGCCGGGGGCCGAAACGGAGGTGGGACACCGTGCGGGCGCCGGATTTCTTCGAGTCGTACACGAAATACCCCTGCGCGTACAGGTCCGTCTCCGTGCCGATGATCTTGATCGAGTTTTTGTTGGCGCCGACCGTCCCGTCGGACCCCAGGCCCCAGAAGAGGGCGCGGGTGACGTCGGCCGGCTCGATCTGCCAGTCAGGGTCCCACGGCAGGCTCGTGTGGGAGACATCGTCCACGATCCCCACCGTGAAATGGTTTTTGGGGCGGTCGTTCTTGAGTTCATCGAACACCCCGCGGATCATCGCCGGCGTGAATTCCTTGGACGAAAGCCCGTAGCGCCCGCCGACGACGAGCGGCATGCGATCGAACAGGGCCGCGCCCGTGGCCATGCCCTCGGCGATGGCGGTGAGGACGTCCTGATAGAGCGGCTCGCCGGCCGAGCCCGGCTCTTTCGTCCGGTCCAGCACGGCGATCTTTTTCGCCGACACCGGGATGGCTTCCAGGAAGCGTTCGACGGCGAAGGGGCGGTACAACCGGACCTTGAGCAGCCCCACCGATTCCCCCTGCGCCAGGAGGTGCATTACCGTTTCCTCGACGGCTTCGCCGCCGGAGCCCATGATCACGATGACCCGCTCGGCATCCGGCGCGCCGACGTATTCGTAGAGCCGGTAGCGCCGGCCGGTGAGGACGCCGAGTTCGTCCATGCGGCGCTGGACGATCTCCGGCACGGCGGCGTAATACGGGTTGACGGTTTCGCGGGCCTGGAAGTAGACGTCCGGGTTCTGTGCGGTGCCCCGCATGACCGGTCGGTCCGGCGTGAGGGCGCGGGAGCGGTGGGCACGGACGAGGTCGTCGTCGATCATCTGCCGGATGTGCGCTTCATCTAGCATCTCAATCTTCTGGATTTCGTGCGAGGAGCGAAATCCATCGAATACGTGCAGGAAGGGTATGCGGGATTCGAGCGTGGAGGCCTGAGTGATGAGGGCAAAGTCCATGATCTCCTGGACGGAGCCGGCGAAGAGCATGCCCCAGCCCGTGGCGCGGGCGGCCATGACATCCGAGTGGTCGCCGAAGATCGAGAGCCCCTGGGCGGCGAGGGAGCGGGCGGCGATGTGGAAGACCGTGCTGGTGAGTTCGCCGGCGATCTTGTACATGTTGGGGATCATCAGGAGGAGGCCCTGGCTCGCCGTGAAGGTGGTGGTGAGCGAGCCGGCCTGGAGGGCGCCGTGGACCGTGCCGGCGGCGCCGCCTTCGGATTGCATCTCGATGACTTCGGGCACCATCCCCCAGAGGTTTTTTTGTCCCTGCATCGTCCACAGGTCCGCCAACTCGCCCATTGGCGAGGCCGGCGTGATGGGGTAGATGGCGATGACCTCGTTCGTTTTGTGGGCGACGTAGGCGGCGGCCTCGTTCCCGTCGATGGTGGAGAAGGTGCGGCTCATGATCGGGTCGAACGTTGATGATCAAATCGTAGGGACACGATACATCGTGTCCGTATCGCGGACGCCGGGGACATCGTGGCCGTTTGGACGCATTCGCGACGTCACCCGGACAAGAACGCGCCGGCGTGTAAGGAAATGGGACGGGGGATGTCGTCGGCGGGCGTAGGATTGAATCCTACAGCCGGCATGACGCGCCCGGGCTGAATTGAAGGTTTCGTGAAGCACTCCTTGCATCCAGTTTTAATTTCTCGCATATTGGGGCATTGCTTTCAGCATTTCGCAGCGCTTCTCGGGATCCATTACTCATCTTATTCTGCGATTCCGTCACGTGCCAGGGTTCAAATCGCCATCTATCCAAGTGTGTAGTAGTGATGTGGACGCGGCGTTTTATCTGCGCGATGCTGAGGCACACGAACACCCTAACCATACATGAGAATCACATGAAAACGTCAATCACAAAATGGACATTGCTGTGTCTGCTGGCGGCCCTGATGGCGCCGGCGCTGGTCGCACAGCCGGTACGAAACGGAGTAGATGTTATCTGGGCGCGCGATGTCTAAGGCGCCACCCTGACGCTGGACGGCGCGCTGGACGAAGCCGAGTGGGCGAGCGCGGACAGCCTGCAATTGCTGTATGGGGAAAGCGCCGGCGGACCCGGCAGCGGCTGGCGTATCGACGGCACGTTCACGCTGGCCGATCCCTCTGACCCGAGCGACGGCATGATCTACGTGCTGCGCGATGGGAATGACCTGTGGATCAGCGCCCGTGTGGCGGATAAGTCGGTCGGTGGAGGCCTGGGTCTGTTTAATTTCGATGGCCTTATCATCTCCATGGTCAATCGGATGACACGGCCTACCGAGCCCTATACGGATCCGAATTACTTCAACGCGGCCAACAACGCTGAATTCTTCTATACATTTTGGAATCCGGCTGACACATCGGATGCGGCCACGACCTATGACGACGGCTCGCTCGTGGGTTCTGGCCTGCCGCTGCCCGGTAACGAAGCGCGGCTGTTCGGCGATTTCGGCGTCGGCTTTGGCGAGGGGAATGTGGAACGTTCACCCGAAAACGTTGCCAAGTGGGATGCCCGCACGGTCGTGGACGGGATTTCGAACGACGACACTCATGGTGACGACGTCGGATATACCATGGAAATGCGCATCGCATTGGACTCGCTGGGCTACGACTTCAGCGCGGCGACGGGTGATAGGGTGCCGCTGAGTATTGCGCTGAACGACGACGACTACAGCTGGCCGGAAGACGCCAATCTTTCGATGTTAACGCGCACCTGGTGGCAGAATCAGTGGGGCAACGACTTCCCCAATGGTGTCGCCTACATCATGGGAAGCCCGGACGTGACCGTCAATTCAGGCGATGCGCCTTCGTTGACTGAGCCGGACTTCCGTGTGCTGAACGACGAAAGCGCTGAGATCACGCTTGACGGCCAGTTGAGCGAAGACGTCTGGGGACAACTTGATACCCTGATCACGCTGCAGTACCAGGCGTCATCATCCATGCTCGACGCGCTCCCGGGCGCCGGCGCGTATTATACACACTGGTTCCGGCCCGATATCAACGGCGACGAACGGCAGGCGATCGTCATCGACCCCTCGATCGGCCATTTCAAGACCTTCTTCCAGGGCAACATGCTCTTCATCGGTCTGGATGCCGAAGATCAGGCGATAAGTGGCATCAGCCGTGGAGACGACGGAGGCGATGGAACGCGCATCATCCTGCGGGACCGTGCCGGCACGGATGGTTCGCCGCTGCCCTTCCTGCAGTTTGAAATAACCATCGATTCCACAGGCAATATTGCGTATGCTGAAGACGCGGCCATCTTGCGCGCGGCGGACAGCACCGCCTTCCAGGCGGCCGTCTACTTGAAGGATGCCTCGACCGTCGCCGATCCGACGGATATCGACACCGGTTATCAGATGGAAATCGCCATTGACCTGACCAAGGCGCTTAACTACGAGGATGGTCTTGGCGACGGCCTGCTATACATGGGTGCGGTCTTCTTCGATGGCGACTATCTCGAAAGCATGACCGACAGCTACAGCACCCGCATCTGGTGGCTTACCGAGCGCGGCTTTGGCCCTGCGGCCACGGGCTTGATGGACCCCACGTTCCGTGTGGATACGGAGCGTGAAGCAGGCGAACTGCCCCAATCCATCGCCCTCCGCGGCAACTTCCCGAACCCGTTCAACCCGACCACCACGCTGTCCTACGCCCTGCCGACGGCCGGCGATGTGACAATCAGCGTCTACGACGTGCTCGGCCGTGAAGTCCGCACCCTCGCCCCGGGCCTCCAGGCGCCCGGTTCGCAGACGTTCACGTTCGACGCCGCCGGCCTCGCTTCCGGTCTCTACATCTACCGGATCCAGGTCGTCGACGCCGCTCTGGGTGTCGATCAGATCAGCGGTGTTGGTAAGATGCTGCTCCTGAAGTAATGATCGATAGTTGATGGTCGATAGTTGATGATCGATGGTTGATGGTCGATGAGGACAGACGCTCTCATTGACCATCGACCATTGACCATCATCCATTGACCATCATCCATTGACTATCGACAATTCCCTGGTTTTCGTGAAGCACCTCGCCCTCCTCTTCTCCCTTCTCCTCTTTGCCGGCGCCGCATCCGCGCAGACCGGAAAGCTGGCCGGGCGCGTGGTCGATTTCAACGGCGAGCCGCTCATTGGCGCGACCGTATTGGTGGTAGGCACCTCCCAGGGCGCTGCGGCCGACATAAACGGCGACTATGCCGTGATCCGTCTATCGCCGGGTACGTACAGCGTCCGTTTCAGCAGCGTCGGGTTCCAGACGAAGGTGGTCGAAGGCGTGCTGATCACGTCCAACAACACCACGACGCTGGACATCGGGTTGGCTGAAGAGGTCTTCGAAGGCCAGGAGGTGATCGTAACCGCCGAGCGACCGATCATCGATGTCTCGCTCACGAGTTCGATGCAGACGCTGACGAGAGACGATATCGACATTCTACCCGTCCAGCAGCTGAGCGAAATCGTCAACCTCCAGGCCGGCGTCGTCGATGGCCACTTCCGCGGCGGGCGCCTCGGGGAGGTGCAGTACCAGGTGGATGGCGTCTCCGTCAACAACCCGTTCGACAACGCCTCGTCGCTCACCCTGGACCGGTCGGTCCTCCAGGAAGTCCAGGTCATCAGCGGCACCTTCGACGCCGAATACGGCCAGGCGATGAGCGGTGTGGTCAACGCCGTCCTTCGCAATGGCGACGCGGACCGGTACGAGTTCAGCGCCGAGATGTACATGGGCGACTTCCTCAGCCCCGGCAACGACTCGACGTTTGTCACCAATCCTTTCGAGGGCACCCAGAAGGTCGCGCTCTTTCCCTTCATCGACCGCGTCGATCCGCTTATCCTCCAGAATTACCAGGCCAGCCTCAGCGGACCGGTTCCCCTCGCGCGTCATACGACTTTTCTGCTCAACGGCCAGCGGTTCGTCAACGAAGGCCACCTGATGGGCGAGCGGCGGTTTTTGCCGACCGACCGGAGCGACCTCGAGCAGCGGCTCTTTAATCCGACCGGCGACGGCGCGATCGTGCCGATGAACTTCTCCCGCCAGTGGTCATGGCTCGGCAAGCTCACCAACCGATCCATCAAGAACATCCAGATCAGTTATCAGGCGGTTGGCAACGCGTTTGAACGGCAGGGCTACAACCACGCGTTCCGGTTCAACCCGGAAGGGCAAAAGACGGCCCGCCAGTTTTCGATTGTCCACGGGTTGGATATCACCCATACGCTGTCACAGACGAGCTTTTATGAGCTCAGCGCTCGCCAGAATTATTTCGATTTCAAGGACGTCAAGTACGATGAGATCGGGACGATCCCGGCGAATGCCGGCGTCAGTTTTCTCATTCCGGAGGATTCGCCCTACCTCACGGCCGGCGAACCCCGCGGCGACGCCAACTACGAGGAAGGCGCCGTTGTCCAGGGCGTCGACCTTGGGCGCTTCGTACAGTACACGAACTCGTACGTGCTCAAAGGCGCCCTGACGAGCCAGGTGACGAAGACCCACCTCCTCAAGGCCGGCTTCGAGGCGCAGACGTCCGACCTCCGCTTCGGCACGCCCCGGCAGGTGTCCCAGGTGGTCGTGGACGGGGTGCAGACCCTCGGCGTCTTTCAGGACACCCTCGGCGCCATCGTGAATACCTACGACCCCCTCACCCTCGCGGCGTTTGTGCAGGACCGGGTGGAATGGCGGGACCTTAGGGTGCGGCTCGGGGTGCGCGCCGAGTATTTCAACGCCAACGCCTCGGTCCCGAGCGACCTCCAGAATCCCGCCAACAGCATCGACGGCGCGCCGGCGTCGCGTCCGAAGTCGACCACGGCCAAACTCGTCTTCGCCCCCCGCCTGGGCATCTCCTTCCCGATCCTGCAGACGGCCTCTGTCTTTTTCTCCTACGGCCACTTTTACCAGATGCCGGGTCTCGGGCAGATGTTTTCGAACGCCGACTATGCCATCCTGGAAGATTTACAGGCCGGCGCGGTCGACTACGGCGTGCTCGGTAATCCGGATCTCAAGCCGGAGTTCACCACGCAGTACGAGTTCGGGTTTAAAGCCGAGCTCACCCGTTTTCTGGGGTTGGACGTCAGCCTTTTTTATAAAGACATCCGCGACCTGCTCGGGGTCGAGTTCGTGCAGACTTATACTGCCGCCGAATACGCGCGTCTGACCAACATCGACTTCGGCGGCGTGCGCGGCTTCACGATCTCGCTCGACCAGCGGCGGATGGGTCCGATCAGCACGTCGCTCGATTATACGTTGCAGCGTGCGCTCGGCAATGCCAGCGACCCTCGCGAGACGGCCAATCGGGCGGCGGCCGGCGAGGATCCGCGCCCGCGCCAGATCCCGTTTAACTGGGATCAGCGCCACACGCTCAACGGGACCCTTGTGTGGTTCGTGCCGGACCAATTTTCCTTCACCTCCGTCATCAAACTCTCCAGCGGCCAGCCCTACACCCCGTCGCTCAGCAGCGGCTTCGGCGCCGAGCTGGAGGGCAACTCGGGGAGGAAGCCGACCCATGTGATCGTCGACCTGCGGGCGGAGAAGTTCTTTTCCCTCGGTCCGGCGAATCTGACCTTTTTTGCCCGGGTGTTCAACGTGTTCGACGAGCACTTTTCCAACGGATTCGTGTACGCCGATACCGGCAGCCCCTACTACACCCTCATCCCTTCCCAACAACGGAATCCGAACCCCGGCCGGCTCAACGCGCCGCGCCGGATCGAGATCGGCATTTCGCTGCGTGGCGGCGCGAGGCGATGAGGGAAAAACGGCGATGGAAACAGCTCGACCATCCTTCTCGATGGCCACCACGGCGCCGGCTCTAACCGCGCCCGTCATCCCCACGAAAGCGGGGAACCATGCAAGGCTCGTTGGTTGCATGGATCCCCAATCAAGTTGGGGATGACGGGACCGGAGTCGGGGATGCCTTCGAAGCGCAATCGCACCTTACGAAACGCCACGACGTGAAATCATTCCTTTACATAATCCTCCTTCTCCTCGCCAGCCCCACCCGGGCGCAGGACCTCGAACCCGTGACTCCGCCGGAGCGGCGGAGCCGCATCGATGCGGAGCGGCAGGGGACGCACGACGCCAACCGGGTCCGAACGGTATTTTACAACTACGGTATGGTGGGGGATTTCATCTCGAACCCGGACCTGAGCGTTTTCCATTCCGCCGAGGTGCCGCGCGGGAGCGGGGTCAACTATTCGGACGGGGTGACGCCGTTTGTGCTGGCGCGGGTGACGCAGGAAAACGGCCGGCAGGCCTACATCATGCTCACCGGTTACCGCGAGCGCCAGGCGACGAGCCCCAACTCCGGCCGCGTCATGCGCTTCGAACCGAGACCCGGCTACAACGAATCCAGCCCGACCATCAACCAGGGCCGATCCGTCGCCCTCAGCAACGACCCGCGCACCTGGCCGGGTGCGGTGGACGCGGCCGGCGATATCCGAAGCGGGGCCGACCCGGCGACCTGTTGGGTCGATAAACTCGACGATCCAGACGATCCCGGCTGGTGCGGCTCGTGGAACGGTTTTTTTGGCAAAAGGCCGAACGCAGACCAGGAGTCGTTCTTTGTGATGGACGATAATTTTTACGACGCCTGGCAATTCTTCCCCGACGCGCGCGACCGGACCCGGCGCGGCCTCGGGCTCCGTGTCGAAGTCCGCGGCTTCCAGTGGGCCAACCCGCAGGCCCAGAACGTCATCTTCTGGCATTACGACATCGTCAACGAAAGCACCACCACGTACGACGACATCGTCTTCGGCCTGTACATGGACTCCGGCGTGGGGGGCTCCGGAAATTCATGCGACGGCGTCGCGGAATCCGACGACGACAACGCATTTTATAACACCGACTTCGGCCTCAACCTCGTCTATACCTGGGACAAAGGCGGCCGCGGCGTCGGGCTGCGGTCCAACTGCGAGCCAACCGGCTACCTGGGCTACGCCTACCTCGAAACCCCCGGCGACGCCAGCGACGGGGTGGATAACGACAGCGACGGCATCCGCGACGAACGGCGCGACGGTGGTGCGGGGATCCGGATCGAAGGGCAGGACGCGATCCGCGCCTACGTACTGGCGAACTACGACGTCGCGGCCTTCGAGGCGTTTTATGGGCCGATCATCGAGCGACCCGCCTATACGGCCGGCGTGTGGTGGACGGGCGACGAGGACCTCGACTGGGTCGCCGAGTTCAGCGACACCGGCGGAGACGGCATCTTCTCCGACGACAACAACCCGCCCGACTCCGGCGAAAACAACGGGGAGCCGACGCCCGGAGAGCCGAACTTCGATCAGACCGACGTAAACGAATCCGACATGATCGGCCTCACCGGGTTCAAGATGAACCGCATCCGCGCCGGCGCCGGCGCGCCCAGCTCGGAGACCGACAACATCGTCTTCTTTATGAACGAGAACGAGTGGCCGCTCCGGCTCTACGACCAGTTCTCCAGTCCCGACCCGGCCGTCCGATTCGATAATCCGCTCGCCCTCAACTACAACATAGGGTTCCTGTTTGCATCCGGGCCATTCCCCCTCACCGCCGGCCGGCGTGAACGCTTCAGCCTCGCTCTGGCCTACGGACAGGACCTGACCGAGCTCGAATCCAACGTCGAGACCGTCCAGTCGATTTATAACGCCAACTATCAATTTGCCACGCCGCCGCCGCTGCCCTCGGTCCAGGCGTACGCCGGCGACGGCTTCGTGCGGTTGACGTGGGATAACGCTGCCGAGCGCTCGATCGACCCGGTCACGAACCGGAACGACTTCGAGGGCTACCGGATCTACCGCTCCACCGATCCAAACTTCCTCGATGCGCAGCTGATCACCAATGCCCGGGGAACCGGCCCCTTCGGCAATGGCCGGCCGATCGCGCAGTTCGACCTCGAGAACGACATCAGCGGGTACTCGGACATCGTGATAGACGGCACCGCGTACTGGCTCGGGCAGAATACCGGCATCACGCACACCTTTACGGACTCCTCGGTCACCAACGGCCAGCTGTATTATTTCGCCGTCACCTCGTACGACCGCGGCTCGGAGGAATTCCGGTTTTTCCCCTCCGAAAACGCCATCACCATCTCGCGAACGCCGCGTGGGGGCACGATCCTCCCCAGAAATACGGTGGAAGTACGGCCCAATGCCCCCGTGCCAGGGTTCGTGTCCGCGAACGTGGATTCTGCTTCCATTGTGCACGACGCCGGCGACGGCACGGGTTCGATCGAGGCGCGCGTGATCAACCCGGCGCTGGTGCCGGACGACCACGTATTACAGATCACGTTCGAGCATCTGGCCGACAGCATCCGCGCGTCGTCCTACACGCTGTCGGACCTGACCGCTCAAGAGATTCTGTTCGAAGGAGGCATCGACCTGCTGGGCGAGGGCACGGGCCCGGCCGGCGCCGGCATCCTGCCTATCATCGAGACGTTGCCGACGGTCGAGGTCGACACCCTTGAGAGCGGCTTCGTCGAAGGGACAACGGACGCGGTTTTCCGGGCGCGGTACGCCAGCTCGCTCCCCATCAACCTGCGCCGGCCTGGCTACCCCGAAAGCCTGCGGATCACGTTCGCGGACACGCCGCTTGATACGTCTCTGGCTGCCATCGGCGCGCCCGCGACGCCGGTGCACTTCCGGGTGGAGGGCGTCGAGTCCGGCCGAGTATTCGACCTCCGGTTCCGGGATGTCAACGGCGACCGCGCGCTCAGCGCCGAGGACGAGTTTATCGAAGTCCTGACGCCGGAGAGTTTTACGAGCCCCGTGCGCCGGCCGGCGTGGCGGATCGAACTCGATGTAGACCGGTCGCCGGCGGCGCCGACCGCGCCGCGGGCCGGCGATGTGTACCTGATGGACGTCAACAAGCCATTCAGCAACACCGACGTGTTCTCGTTCCGTGTCGAGGGCGAATTTGTCGATCCCTCGGCCGTCAGGAGTGCCTTTGAGGGAGAGGAACCGTACGTCGTGCCCAACCCGTACGTGGCCTCGTCCAGTTTTGAGCCCGAGCGGTTCGCCGTGTCCGGACGCGGTATTCGGCGGATGGAGTTTCGCGCCATCCCCGCCCATGCGACGGTGCGCATCTTCAGCGTCCGTGGTGAACTGGTGCAGACGCTGCACCACGATGGCTCGACCACCGGCATGGTGCCATGGGACCTCCGGTCGAAGGACAGCCTCGAGGTGGCGCCCGGCCTCTACATCTTCCAGGTGGAAGCCGAGGGCGCGGGCGAGTTCGTCGGAAAGTTTGCCATCATCAAATGAGGGGCGATGTCATGCGACAAGAAGGTACATTCATGACCATCTCCCGCCGCGTTGCCTTCATCGGGGCGTTGTTGATGGTGCTTGCCCCGGAGGCGCTGGGGCAGACAAAAGTAGGCACGACAATCGGGCAATTCCTGCTCATCGAACCCAGCGCCCGGATGTCGGCCATGGGTAATGCCGGCGTGACGATGTACTCCGAAGCGTCGTCGGCCTTTTATAACCCGGGCGCCCTCGGGCATCTGAGCCAGTCGGACGCTCAGTTCTCCTACGGGAAATGGCTGGCGGACATCACGCACAACTATGCCGGCGTGGCGCTTCGGGTAGGCCAGGTACACACCTTGTTTTTGTCCGTCACTTCGCTCAACTCCGGCGAGATGGATGTGCGGACGGTCGAGCAGCCGCTTGGCACTGGCGAGCGGTTCAACGTGCAAAACCTGGCGTTCGGGGCCGCGTACGGCCGGCGCATCACCGACCGGTTTTCGGCCGGCCTGCAGCTAAACTTCATCCAGGAGCGCATCTGGCACAGCAGCCTCCAGGCCTTTGGGATCAACCTCGGTGTTCTGTACCAGCTTCCCTTCCGTGCCTATCTGGGCGCCAGCCTCTCGAACTTCGGAACACAGGGCGCCTTCGATGGGCGCGACCTCCGCATCCGATTCGATCAGGACCCGGACCGCTTCGGAGACAACTCGAGCCTGCCGGCGGCGCTGTATACCGAGTCGCACCCGCTGCCCATCCTGTTCCGAGTGGGCGTCGGCATCCCATGGCAACTGGGCGAAATGAACAGCTTCCATCTGGCCGTCGATGCCGCTCAGCCCAGCGACAACACCAGCAGCATGAGCTTCGGTGGGGAATGGACATTTATGCGGACGCTCTCCCTGCGTGGCGGGTACCAGAATCTCTTTCAGCAGGATTCCGAGACCGGCCTCACGCTTGGTGTCGGGCTGCAGTACGGCGTCTCGCGGTATGAGGTGCGGATCGACTATGCCTGGAACGATTACGGCGTGGTGGGCGATGTGCAGCGGTTTTCAGTGGGGGTCGGTTTCTAATTCATCGTCCGCACGGACCGGTTGAGATCGTGTGGGGCAGACAAGGGCGGTATGCGACGAAGCGGGCTATGGGTGGGGATGTGGATCGTGTGCATGATGGCGGCCGCGGCACAGCCGGCGCCGCCCGTCCGGCTCGTTCAGCGCTCCGGTGACCGCACCGTCAACCTGCATTGGGACGCCGGCCCGGAGGCCAGCATCAAGGGGTATCGCATCTTTAAATCGCTGGATTCAGCCGCCGTATTTGCGACCCCGCTGCCCGGTGTCTTTCGGCTCAATCATTATGTCGATTTTAATGTCGACAACGATGCAGTCTACTTCTACGGCGTACACGCGGTAGACACGGACGATGTGGATAGCGGCGACTCCGGGGTCGTGCGCGCGGATCCCGGCGAGTTGGACGATGAGGCGTTGCTCGACCTCGTGCAGCAGACCGCCTTCGACTTCTTCTGGTACGAAGCCAATCCAGCCAACGGCCTCATCAAAGACCGCAACACCACCGGCTCCTCCGCGAGCATCGCGTCGGTTGGGTTCGGGCTTTCGGCCATCGCCGTCGGGGTCGACCGCGGGTGGATCACGCGCGACGAGGGCCGGCAACGCGTGCTGACCACGTTGCGCTTTTTCTGGGAGAGCGAGCAAAGCACGGCGGTGGATGCCACCGGATACCGCGGGTTTTATTACCACTTCCTGGATAGGGAGACCGGCAGGCGCAGCGGCACGACGGAGCTTTCTACCGTCGACACCGCGCTGCTGCTCGCCGGCGTGATCCATGCCGGCGCCTATTTCGATGCCGAGGAGCCGGCCGAGGCCGAGATCCGCGCCCTGGCCGACTCGATCAACCACCGGGTGGAGTGGACCTGGGCGAGTCCGCGGCCGCCGCTCATCGGCCACGGGTGGAGGCCGGAAGGCGGCTTCCTGGCGTTCGACTGGGGCGGGTACAACGAGGCGATGATCGTCTACCTGATCGCCCTGGGTTCACCGACACATCCCGTCCCGACCTCCGCATGGCCGGCGTGGACCAGTTCGTACACCTGGGGCACGCATTACGGCTACTCGTTCGTCGTTTTCCCGCCGCTGTTTGGCCATCAGTACACCCACGCCTGGTTCGATTTTCGGGGGATCCAGGACGCTTACATGCGCGGCCGTGGGATCGACTACTTCGAGAATTCCCGCCGGGCGACACTCGCCAACCGGGCGTATTCGATCGCCAACCCGCTCGGACGCGTCGGTTACAGCGAAAACGTGTGGGGCCTCACCGCGTCCGATGTGCCGGGGGGCTACAGCGCGCGCGGCGCTCCGCCGGCGCAGAACGACGACGGCACCCTGGCCCCGACGGCGCCCGGCGGATCCATTCCGTTCGCACCCGAGGAGACGATCGCGGCGCTCCGGCATCTGTATACGACCTATCGCACCCAGATCTGGTCCTCCTACGGCTTTCGCGACGCGTTTAACCTCGCGCAGAACTGGTTCGCGACCAGCCATATCGGCATCGACCAGGGTCCTATCGTGTTGATGATCGAGAACTACCGCACAGGTCGGATCTGGGACGTCTTTATGCAGAGTGATGTGGCGCGGCAGGGCCTGGAACGGGCGGGCTTCTTGCCAACGGGCACAGCCGTCGAACGCGGCGACGAAGCCATCCCGCTGACGGCGATCGTTTATCCTATGCCAGCGCCGGGCGATGCCATCATGCGGGTATCCCTGCCTCGGCCGGAAGCGGTGCGGATCATGCTCTACGATGTCACGGGGCGTCTGGTGCGACAGGAGCCGGCCGAGTGGTGGACCGCCGGCGACCATCAGTTCCGCATCACACGCGGTGGGCTTGCGGCCGGCGTCTATATTGTTTATGTCCAACGCGAAGGCCAGGCGCCGGCGCGTGCAGCCGTCATCTTCCGCTAACCACCCGATGAAACCGTACGCATGGCTATGAACATGACGCGTTGCGTTTCCGCCCTGATGGCGCTCGGTCTTGCGCTCGGCGCATGTACACCGCTGGCGGAAGTACGGATTCGTAATACCGAGGGCGATGAAGCGTTTCTGGACGATGTTCAGCGTCGGACGTTCGCGTGGTTCTGGGAGACGACCGCCGACTCGACCGGGCTTGTGCCGGACCGGCACCCGTCGCGCACGTTTTCCAGCGTGGCGGCCGTCGGCTTCGGGTTGACGGCCTACGGCATCGGGGCGGAGCGGGGCTATATTACGCGAGTGGAGGCGGCCGAGCGCACGCTGGCGGCGCTCAGGTTTTTTTGGGAGTCGCCCCACGGCGAGACGCCGGCCGGCGTGATCGGGCACCGGGGGTTCTTTTATCATTTCCTCGAATTCGAGACCGGGCATCGCTTCCGTGAGACCGAGTTGTCGACAATCGACACGGCGCTCCTGATGGCCGGCGTGTTGTTCGCGCAGTCCTACTACGATCAGGGGGAGCCGGCGGAAGCGTCGATCCGCGCGTACGCAGACTCCCTCTACCGCCGGGTGGAGTGGACCTGGTTTCAGCGCGACCGCGCGCCGCTCATCACGATGGGGTGGCACCCGGAAACGGGCGCCTTCGGGCAGGCCGCCTACCAGGGATACAACGAGGCGATGATCCTTTATCTACTCGCTCTGGGCTCGCCCACCCATCCCGTCGACGCGGACGTCTGGGAGGCGTACACCGGCACCTACACCTGGGGTGATTTTTACGGCCAGGAGCACCTGCAATTCAGCCCGATGTTCGGGCATCAATACAGCCATGTCTGGGTGGATTTCAGGGGGATCCAGGATGCGTACATGCGGGGGAGAGGGATCGACTATTTCGAGAACTCACGCCGGGCGACCTATGCGCAGCAGGCGTACGCCGTGGCCAATCCGGGCGGATTCGCAGGGTACGGCGAGACGATCTGGGGACTGACAGCCAGCGACGGGCCGGCGGGCGAGGAGCGTCTCGTGGGCGCCGACACGGTCCGATTTCAGCGCTACTGGGCGCGCGGCGCGAGCCTCGAGCACATCAACGACGACGGCACCATCGCTCCGACGGCGGCCGGCGGTTCGATTGCGTTTGCGCCCGAAATCGTGATCCCCACACTGCGCGCCATCCGAGAAACCTACGATGCCCATCTCTACAATGAATACGGCTTCGCCGACGCGTTTAACCCGACCTATACGTTCGTGGGTGGGGATATCGAGTTCGGCCACGTCGACCCTGTGCTGGGGTGGTTCGACAGCGATCGGCTGGGCATCGATCAGGGGCCCATCGTGGCGATGATCGAAAACCACCAGAGCGGGCTTGTCTGGGAAGTGATGAAAAGAAATCCCTACCTTGTGCGCGGCCTGTGCCGCGCCGGTTTTGCCGGCGGGTGGTTGGAAGGTCGCTGCCCCTGATCGTCATCTCCATCCCTGAACCCCGTCATGAGGAATTCGCTTCAAGGCTTGCTGGTGCTGCTGACCTGTTCGATGCTCGGATTTGTCCTGCCGGGCGCCTCGCCGGGTTCGGTCTCGACCCGGGCCCCCCGCAACGTCGTCTTCATCCTCAGCGACGACCACCGGCACGACTTCATGGGTTTTCATCCGAACGCCCCGGACTTCCTGGAAACCCCAAATCTGGACCGGATGGCCGCCGGCGGGATGCACGTCCGCAACGCCTTCGTGACTACTGCGCTCTGTTCGCCCAGCCGGGCCTCCATCCTCACCGGCCAGTACTCCTATCGGCACGGGGTGGTGGATAACAACCGCGCGCTGGCAGAGGGAACGCGATTCTTCCCGCAGGACCTCCAGCAGGCCGGCTACGAGACCGCCTTCTTCGGCAAGTGGCACATGGGTGGCGAAAGCGACGATCCGCGCCCGGGGTTTGATCACTGGGTCAGCTTTCGTGGGCAGGGTGAGTATTTTAACCCGACGCTGAACGTCAACGGCGAGCGCGCGCCCGTGGAGGGCTACACGGCCGATATCCTCACCGATCAGGCGCTGGCCTGGCTCGGCGATCGGCAGGGGGAGGCGCCGTTTTTCCTCTATCTCTCCCACAAATCCGTCCACGCCGAGTTCGAGCCGGCCCCCCGGCACCGCGGGCGCTACGACGACGCGACCCTCCGTTATCCGCCCACGATGGCCAACACCGAGGAGAACTACCGCGGCAAACCCCACTGGGTGCGCGCGCAGCGGTATGGGTGGCACGGCGTCGAGCACATGTACCATGGCACGATGGACTTTGACACCTTCTATCGCCGCTATTGCGAGACCCTGCTCGGGCTAGACGATAGCGTGGGGCGGGTGCTCGACCATCTGGAGGCGTCCGGGGAGTTGGAGAACACCCTCGTGGTCTATATGGGCGACAACGGATTTTCGTTTGGCGAACACGGGTTGATCGACAAGCGCCACGCCTACGAGGAGTCGATGCGGGTGCCGATGCTGGCCTATGCGCCAGGCTTCATCCCCGCCGGCACCGCGATCGACCAGATGGTGCTGAACATCGACGTCGCCCCGACGATCCTCGAACTCGCCGGCCTACGTACGCCCGACCGTATGCAGGGACGCTCGTTCCTGCCGCTGCTTCAGGGCGGCGACGCGGCCGACTGGCGGACGGAGTTTGTCTACCAGTATTTCTGGGAGTACAACTTCCCCCACACGCCCACCGTCTACGCGCTCCGCGGGGATCGTTACAAGTACATGTACTACCACGGCGTCTGGGATCAAAACGAGCTGTATGATCTCCAGACCGACCCGAGCGAGGCCTTCAACCTTATCGACAGCCCGCAGCACCAGGAGCTGGCGGATGTGATGAAGGATCGCCTGTTCGACGCGCTGGAGGCCGAGGATGCGGTGGATGTGGCGTTTCGCCGGCCGCAGTATGGCCAGCAGGACCAACGAAAATTACACGATTAGGAGCGCATGGTAGAACCGTATGTGACGTCGGCCGATGTGGCCGGCGACGATCTGCCGTTGCTGCGCGGGCCGCAGTCGCGCCAGTCCGAGTTGCTCCGCGCCATCCGGATTTTTTTTGAGATGATCTACGGATTTCGCGTGCTGCACTTTGTAGGGCCCTGCGTGTCGGTGTTCGGATCGGCCCGGTTCACGGAGGATCATCCGTATTATGCCCAGGCGCGCGAGGTAGGGCAGGAGCTTGTCCGAGCTGGCTTTACCGTGATGACCGGGGGAGGGCCCGGGATCATGGAGGCGGCCAACCGGGGCGCGAAAGATGCCGGCGGGATGTCGGTGGGCTGTACGATCGAACTACCGCACGAGCAGGCCGACAATCCGTACCTGGACCGGAGCGTGCGATTCAGACACTTTTATATCCGCAAAATGATGTTGGTGAAGTATTCGTACGCCTTCATCGTGTTGCCTGGCGGGTTCGGTACGCTCGACGAGTTGTTTGAAACGGCGACGCTGGTCCAGACGCGGAAGATCAAGCAGTTTCCGCTGGTGCTTGTGGGTCGGGATTTCTGGGAGCCCTTGCTTGTGTTCATGCGCGATCGAATGGTCTCGGAGGGGACGATCGATGCTACGGACATGGACTACTTTTTCGTGACGGATTCGCCCGCCGAGGCCGTTCGGCATGTACGGGAGGTGGCGATGGCGCGGTTCGGGCTCACCTATGGAGCCCGTGTGAAACGTAGATGGTTTCTGGGTGAGAAATAGGGCGGAGAGGGTACGAAATTGCCTGGAAATGTGTCTTGTAAGATATAACCTGGCGCCCGGCAGCCAAAAAACCCGAAGGGTCTTCAAGACCCTTCGGGTTTGCTGCTTGGATTTGCGTCAGGATCGCCTGATTTGCCAACAAGCACGTACCTTTTACCGCCATGTCCAAGCCCATTCCCTTACAATACGGTTCGTACTATCACATCTTTAATCGAGGAAATAACCGCCAAAACCTATTCATCGAGGAGCGAAACTTTACCTACTTCCTCGACAAGTACTGGCAGTATATCCCACCCGTCGCCGACACCTATGCCTATTGCCTCCTCTGGAATCATTACCATTTTCTCGTGCGAATCAAGACGGAGGATGAGCAACGCGACTGGTGGGCCGCCAACATGAATCAGCCGCTGGAGACCATTCACTTGAAAACGCCGAGCCAGCAATTCAGCAATCTGTTTAATGGCTATGCAAAGGGTATCAATAAAGTCTACCAACGAACCGGCTGCGTTTTTGAACACCCCTTTCACCGCGTGGAGGTCACCGCGGACCCTTATTTTGCCCGGCTTGTGCTGTACATTCACCAGAACCCGCAACGACACGGATTCGTCGCTGATTTTCGGGACTGGCCCTACACGTCTTACCACGCACTCGTCAGTCGGGCAAGTTCACCTCTACACCGCGAAGACGTGATCGATCTATTTGAAACTGAAGACCGGTTTGAAATCGCCCATTGCCTGGCCGATAGCGCCGGCCTCTAACGCATGAAACGCTTCATTTTTTTGCTGATAGGCTTCGTGTCCGCGCTCGTCATCATCCTGGGCCCTCGTCCCGTGATCGACGATACCATCCGCCCGCTCACATTGCCGGCCGATCTCGACACCTACCTCGCCGACGCCGAGTCCCGCTTCCCGGACCTCATCCCGGGCGCCGAGAAGACGATCGTGTGGGCCACGCCGGAAAAAACGCGCACCCCCGTGTCCATCGTCTATCTCCACGGCTTCTCGGCTACGCGCCAGGAGACGCGTCCCCTGTCCGACTCCATCGCCGCGGCCCTCGGCGCCAACCTGTTTTATACACGCCTCGCCGGCCACGGCCGTAGCGACGACGCCATGGGCGAGGCCTCGATCAACGACTGGCTCAACGATGCCATGGAGGCCTATGCCATCGGCCGGCGCCTGGGCGAACGCGTCGTTGTAATCGGGACATCGACCGGCGGCACCCTCGCCACCTGGCTCGCCGCCCGGTCGGACGTGGACGAACTGCTCGCGCTGGTGCTCATCTCGCCCAACTTCGGCCCCAAAGACCCGACATCCCGCTTGCTCCTCTGGCCCTGGGGGACGCAGCTGGCGCGACTCGTGGTGGGCCCATATTACACCTGGGAGCCGGCCAACTTCGGCCATGCCCGCTTCTGGAAAACACGCCACCCGAGCCGCGCCCTCGTCCCGATGATGGGGTTGGTGGACCTGGTGAATGGACTCGATTTCGCCGGCATCGCCTCTCCGCTCCTCGTCGTCTACTCCCCCAACGATCAGGTGGTCAACCCGGCGCTGATCGCGGAGGCGTATCCCCGCTTCGGATCCCCGATCAAGGAAGCCGTCGTGCTCGACGAGGTCGGCGACCCCTCGAATCACGTCCTGGCCGGCGACATCCTGTCGCCTGACGAGACGATGCCGATGGTTCGCCGCGTCGTCGCCTTCCTCCGGCCGCTTCTGACGGATTCGCCCCTCAACTGACGACGCTGGCGCGCCGCGGCCGCAGCCATTTCAGCCAGGCAAACGCAAGCATGCTGCCCGCGGCGAACAGGAGCCCGACGCCGACCGCCGGCGCCGGGAGCGGGATGCCGGCGCGAAGGATGAGCCCCATCCCCGCCGGAATCGCCGCGAGGCGAGCCAGTTCGAGAGCCGACAGCCACCCGTTTTTGTGCTCGAACAGGAAGCCGAACATGAGCGTCGTCACCAGAATCCAGAGCGCGTAACAGGCTTTAGAAAAGGGATCCAGGCTGGCATGATGGAAGAAATAGAGCGCGTTAATCAGTAGCGCGCCCAGGAATTGGACGAGGACGTAGATGTTGATCTCGCGGGCATCCCGCGCGTCGTACTTCTGGTAGCCGGCATCGACCGGCTTCAACGCCGTCGCCCCTCCGAGGTACGCCGGCAGCCAGCCCGGGCGCTTGAACAGGATGCGCAAGGCGTCACCCGGGCTCCGCGCCTGGCGCACGGTGCGGGAGAGGTCGGCGTAATGAGCGAAGTTGGCGTACACCGGATTCCAGCTTCGGAGCGGCGTCGTGATGCCGTAGTGCGGGCGCTCTTCTTCCTCCGTAAACGTCCCGAAAAGCCGGTCCCAGACGATGAAGACGCCGGCGAAATTTTTGTCGATGTACTTCGGATCCCGCCCATGGTGCACGCGGTGATGCGATGGGGTGTTGAAGATGGCCTCGAACCAGCGCGGCATCTTGCCGATGTGTTCCGTGTGGATCCAGAACTGATAGAGGAGATTGATCCCGCCTACGAACACGAATTGCATGGGATGGAATCCGAGCAAGGCCATGGGAAGGTAAAACGGCAGCCCCCAGATGAACCCCGTGGAGGTTTGCCGCAGCGCCACCGACAGGTTAAAATCCTCGCTCTGATGGTGCACCACATGCCCGCCCCAGAACAGACTGATCGTGTGCGCCATGCGATGCTCCCAGTAATAACACAGATCCCAAAACACGAACGCGATGGCAACGATCGACCAGGTCCGGGCCAGTTCAATCAGGGCGAAGTGCTCGTACACGATCGTGTAGATGCCGATGCCGAAAATCGCGAGAAAGGTGTTCGTCAGCTGCTGTAACGTCCCCGTGCTTATGTTTGTGACGGCGTCGTTGAGGCGGTAGGTTTTTCGATGGGTGACCGACTCGTACACCAACTCCACGGCCATCAGTGTGAAGTACATCGGGATGGCGATGATGACGGGGTTGAGATCCATGCGACGGCTCGAAATGGGGAGGAGGTTCGGGTAATCAAGGTACACCGAAAATGGCCTTATCCGCCACCAACAAAAACGCCTCCGCGGCCAGAGTCGCGGAGGCGGTCTTGTCGTGATAATGAGTTGGAATTACAACTGGGGCAGGAGAACCCGGTCGATCACATGGATCACGCCGTTCTTCGCCGTGATGTCGAACAGGCCGGCGCCAACGAGAATGTTGGCCGAGCGCCCGTTGGCGTCGATGAGGGCAGCGTTGGCGGCGTCGACATGGAGGGTGCCGCCCTGGAGGGTCGGAATGTACTCCGAACCCAGCACACGGCCCGAGAACCAGCGGCCAGCGGCCACATGGTAGAGGAGGACCGTGGTGAGGGTGGCGTCGTCGATGTCGTCGAGCCCGCTGAGCCCGAGTTCAGCGAGCAGAGCGATAAAAGCGGCGTCGGTGGGGGCGAAAACGGTCTTTGGGTCCTTTTCGAGGAACGGGCCGACGAGGTCGACACGGGTGAGGGCGGCCAGCAGGACCGAGAACTCCCCGGTCTTGGCGTTGACGTCGAGGACGATTTCGGCGATCGTCTGCTGCGTGCGCTTCGATTCATCCTTGATGCGATCGCTGGCGGAAGCGGTTACGTCTGGCGACTCGGATTCCTGGACGCTGATCGGATCCGAGCAGCCGGCGAATAGAAAAAGGGCGAAAGCGAACGTAAAGAAACGGGTGATCATAGTGGTGCTGTAGGTTTGCGTTTCGGACATAACTATCCCCTCTCTAATCCCGAACATCGGTTTAGATAACGGGCGTGTGAACGCTGCAACGGGAGGAGAGGGTGGAAGCGTTCGGCGCCTATTCCTTTGTCTGTGCCGAGCTTCCGTGTTGTGCAGCTACAGGGAGTACACAGCGAAAAAAAAGAGTGACTACTGGGGTTAACTTGCCGGCTGGCACGCGATGCGGCGCGTCTGATTCCGAGCGCCGAACACATTTTCCTGTCTGGGTTCAGGGTCTGAATTCGGGTGGGACGAGGGCCGGGTCCCCGCCACGCAGACCCTCCTTCCATGAACCAGGCCGAAGCGCGTCACATCCTCAATCTGTGCAAAACCCACCACTTACCGAAGCCTCGCCGCGAGACGGATCGGGGCGGTGAGGGAGCGTATCAACTCGTCTGGAAAACACAACGCTTACACGTAGCGTATACCGACTTCGACGCGGCCGTTCACTTCTGTCGATCGATGTTTGAGGAGCGCCGGCGTGGCGCAAGAACGCTTTGAGCAGGAGAATTTACATCTTTAACAAGGCTTTAGCACCTGCTTAACCCACCTCATCCGCCGGGCCGATATCTTATCAATCCCGGTTACGATTATTCTCCCTTCATATACCCTCATGCAAACCCTCATGCCCCGCCGGCCTCATACCCGGCGCGCGGTGGCTCTTGGAGCCGCTTTTTCTGATTCATCGATCCACGCGGCAGCTTTTTCCATGCGGGCCCTCCTGATCCTGTGTGCCATGGTGATCCTGGCCGGCTGTGGCGAGGGGGAGCCGGGAAACGCCGCTCCTGGTGGCCCGGGCGGATTTGGGGGGCCAGGCGGATTTGGCGGCCCCGCCATCATCCCCGCGGTTGAGGTAGTGCAGGCGCAGCTGGGCTCGCTGCCGCTCGAACAGCGGCTCGTTGGAATCGTGAAGGCCGATAATCAGGTGGAAATTTATCCCGAGTTGACGGCGCCCATCGCCGAAGTCCCGGTTCAAACCGGCGACCTCGTGCGTCAGGGGCAGGTGCTCGTTCGGCTCGAGGCGCGTCAGTTTCGGGAGCAGCTCAATCAGGCGACGGCCAGCTTCCGCATCGCCGAAGCAGACGCCAAGCAGGCGGAAGCCCGCCTCCGCGAGTTGACCCTTCAGTTCGAGCGCACGGAGACGCTCGCGGCCAAGGAGTTGGTGTCCGTGCTAGATCTCGAAACCCAGCGGGCGCAGGTAGATGCCGCTAGCGCCAGCTTCGAGCGTTCGCAGGCCCAGGTGGACCAGGCGCGCGCCACGGTGCAGGAGCGGGAGACGAACCTGGCGCGAACGGAAATCCGTGCGCCGATCAGCGGCCGCATCGGCCAGCGGAGCGCCGAAGTCGGCATGCGCGCCAACGGCAACCTCCCGCTGTTTACCATCGGTAACCTGGACAACGTGCGGATCGAGATCTCGTTGACCGAGCATATGCTGGGGTTCATCCAACAGGGACAGAACACCCGGATTTCCAGCGAGGGGTGGACCGATACGTCGGTCGTTCGGCCCCTTTCGCGCATCTCGCCCTTCCTCGAAGCCGCGTCGTTCAGCACGACGGCAGAGATTGATGTCCCCAACGCCGGCGGCCTCTTTAAACCCGGCATGTTCGTCAACGTCGACGTCTATTACGGCGAGAGCGAGCAGGCCACCATCGTCCCGATGAGCGCGCTGTACGAAGACCCGGCGTCTGGAGAGGTCGGCATCTTTGTGGCGACGACGCTCGGCGTGGAACTGCCCGTCGACCTGCCGGGATCTGACGATGAAAAGATGCCGCTCACGGAGCCGACACCGCTTGAATTCCGCCCGGTAGAGATCATCGCCGAAGGACACGATCTGGCCGGCGTCTCAGGCGTCGAGCCCGACGCCTGGATCGTGACGCTCGGGCAACACCTCCTCCGGGGCGATAAGCCCCAGGCGCGGGTTCGGGCGACGACCTGGAAACGGCTCATCGCGCTCCAGAACCTGAAGCGCGAAGACCTGCTCGAACAGTTCCTGGAAAAACAACAGCGCATGGCCAAGTCCGGCGCATTTAAGGACAGCGTCGTGGACACGTCGCCCTGAGCAGGGCCGGCGTACGAATTCAGAGATCCCCGCGAAACCTAGTCAATCAAGTCTATGAGCTTCCTCACCGACGTTTCGATCAAGCGGCCGATCGCGACCACCATGTTCTACCTGGTGATCATCACCCTGGGGCTGGTCGGTTTGCGGTATTTGCCGGTGGACCTGCTGCCGAACATCGAGTTTACCCAGCTTTCGGTAAGTACGAACTATCCGAATGTGGGGCCGGAGGAGATGGAGACGATCATCACGGATCGCATCGAGAACGCGGTGGCGAGTGTGCCGAACATGGAACGGGTCACCTCGCGGTCGCAGGATGGCTCCAGCCGCGTCACCATGGAGTTTGCCCGAGGGGTCGACCTCGCGGAAGCCTCCAACGACGTGCGCGACGCGATGAACCGGGTCATCAACCAGCTCCCGCCGGAGGTCGATCCGCCGCGCCTGTTCAAGTTCGACCCGAACAGCTTCCCGATCGTCATCATCGCGGCGAAGTCCTCTCGGCACCTTGAAGAGCTCACACGCATCATTGAGCGCGACCTCGCGCAGCGGTTCGAGCGCATCCCCGGCGTGGGGTCGATCAACCTGTTCGGCGGCATCTACCGGGAAATCCGCGTAGAACTGGATCGCGATCGCCTGAAGGCCAGCGGGCTAACGGCCCTCGACGTGCAGCAGGCGATCTCGCAGGAGAACAGCACGCTGCCGGGCGGCAACATGAAGCAGGGGCTCAGCGACATGTACGTCCGCACCCGGGGCGAGTACACGGAAGTCGAGCAAATCGGCCGTACCGTCGTCCGCGTCGTAAACGGGAAGCCTATCCGGGTACAGGATGTGGCGGAAGTTCGGGATGGCTACGAAGATGCCTTCAGTCTCGTCGAACTGGGCGACGTGCCGATGATTCGGTTCGCCGTCCAGAAGCAGTCGGGCGCCAACACGGTGGCGGTGGCGGACGAGGTCAAAAAGGAAGTCGAACGCATCAACCTGGAGCGGGCCGACTTACAGCTGAGCGTCATCAGCGACCAGAGCACGTTTATCCAGCAGTCGATGGATAACGTCCAGAGTTCGGCGCTGTACGGAGCGATCCTGGCCCTGTTCATCCTGTATCTCTTCCTTCGTAACGGGTCGACGACGTTTATCATCTCCCTTTCGATCCCGATCTCGGTCATCGCCACGTTCGGTGTGCTCTATTTCAGCGGCATGACGCTGAATCAGATGACGTTTGGCGGGCTTGCGCTCGGGATCGGGATGATGGTGGACAATGCGATCGTGGTGCTGGAAAATATCGTCCGACTTCGAGAGAGTAAGGGCGAATCCGCACGAACGAGCGCGTTGATAGGCACCAAGCAGGTGACCGGCGCCATCATCGCATCGACGCTCACGACCTGTGTGATCTTCATTCCACTGGCGTTTGCGCAGACCACCTCGGGCGCGCTGTTTCAGTCGCTGGCCATTGTGATCGTTTTTGCGCTGTTGTGTTCGCTGGTCGTGGCACTCAGCCTGGTGCCGATGTTGTCGAGCCGGTATCTCACGGTCGGCAAGAAAAATGGCAAAGACGGCGCGCCGGCGAAACGCTCGCGCATCGGCGCCTTTTTCGATCGCCTCGAGAATCGGTACGCGAATGCCCTCCGGACCGCCATCAAGCACCGCCCGACGGTGTTTATCGTCGCAATCGTGCTGGTGGCTCTTTCTGCTTATTTCTGGACGACCATCCCGGTTGAGCTCGCCCCGCAAACGGATGCGGACGAGATCAGCATCGACATGGAGATGGCTGAAGGCATGAATATCGCCGTCGTCCGCCAGTACCTGGACGAACTGGCGCTGGTGGTGAAAGCCATCATCCCGGCGGATCAGGTCAAGGACTTCACCACCGAAGTACGCAACGGCGACGCGCAGGTCGAGGTGACGCTGGTTGACGCGGCGACGCGGCGGGTGAATAGCACCGAACTGGCGGATGAAATCCGCGACGCCGTCGCCGGCCTGATCCCCGGCGCCGAAATCCGTGTGCAGGCCCAGTCGGGTCTCTGGATCCTGAACCGCCTCTTCAGCTCGAGCGACGACGCCGAGGCCGTCCAGATCGAACTTCGCGGCTACGACATGGAGACGGCGAGCGCATTCGCGCGCCAGATCCAGGAACGTGTCGCGACCATTCCTGGGGTGCGCGATGCCCGGGTCAGCCGGCGGGAAGGCCAGCCGGAGGAAAACCTGATCTTCGATCGGGAGAAGATCTCCGACCTCGGCCTGTCCGTGCGCGAAGTGGCGCAGGCGGTGCAGTCGAATGTCGGTGGCGTGCTTGCCGGCCAGTTCCGGGTGAAGGGCGATGAGTTTCCGATTCGCGTCCGCCTCCGCCCGGAAGACCGTCTCACGACGCTCGACCTGGACGATATTGGGGTGCGCACGCCGGCCGGCGAGATCGTGCCCGTATCGGCGCTGACGACCCAGGAGAAAGGCCGCAGCCCGACAACCATCAGCCGCATCAACGGTCAGCGCGTGACCTACGTCACGGCGAACCTGGAGGAGGGCGTTCCGCTCGGTGCGGCGGTCGATCAGATCCGCGCCGACCTCGCCCAGCTACCGCTTCCGGATGGGTTCTCGATCGTCTTTGGCGGACAATACGAGGAACAGGAAAAGGCGGAGAAGGACTTCCTGCTCGCGATTGTCATGGCGCTGGTACTCATCTACATGGTGATGGCCGGCCAGTTCGAACGCTTCCTGGATCCGCTGATCATCATGCTCTCCGTCCCGATGGCGATCGTGGGTGTCGTTCCGATGCTCATCTTTACGAACGACACGCTGAACATGCAGAGCATCATGGGGCTCGTCATGCTCGTCGGCATCGTGGTGAACAACGCGATCGTGCTGGTCGATTATATCAACCTCTTGCGGCGTGAGAGCGATCTGGACCTGGAGGGCTCGATCGTGGAAGCCGGCCGGCTCCGGCTCCGCCCCATCCTCATGACGACCCTCACGACCGTCCTCGGCCTCGTGCCGATGGCCCTGGGCATCGGCGCCGGCGCCGAGATCCAGGCCTCGCTGGCCCGCGTCGTCATCGGTGGCCTCTCGGCCTCGACGCTCATCACGCTGGTGCTCATCCCGGTCGCGTACCTCAGCGCCCACCGCGCGAAGGATCGGGTGGCCGCTCGCGTCAAGGTCTATGCGGATCAGTGGCGCGCCCGTCCGGGATCGGAGCCGGCCGTGCAGCCGGAAGGGTGATCGACGACCTCGATTGGACCTATGAAAAAACCCCTCGGGATCTTCGGATGCCGAGGGGTTTTTTTGCTTTTTTATTCGCCAGCACGCCGTCGTCCATCATCCCTCGATAAACTGAATGCACACAGGCGTCGGCACCTCCGCCGAGGCAACGCGGTTCAGGAGGCCGGAGCGCCGGTCGATGGCGAAGCTCACGATGGTGTCCGACTGCTGATTCGCTGCCAGAAGGAGACGGCCGCCAGGCGCGATGCCGAAGTTGCGCGGGGTGGCGCCTTCCGTGGACGTGTGGGCGAGGGCCGTTAGCTGACCGGCCCGGGCGTCAAACCCGAACACGGCGATGCTGTCGTGCCCGCGGTTCGACCCGTACACAAATCGGCCGCCGGGGGCCACATGGATATCGGCGCAGGAGTTCGTGCCGGCGAAGCCCTCGGGTAGCGTCGACAGGGTGTGGCGCTCGATAAAGGTCCCGGAACCGCCGTCGTACGACAACGCGGAGAGCGTGGAATTGAGCTCGTTGATCACGAAGGCGTATTGCCCGGACGGATGCCAGGCGAAGTGCCGCGGACCGGCGCCTGGCGCCGTAGCCAGCGAGGCCGGCTCGTTGGGCTTGAGGACGCCGCTGCGGGCATCCCACTGGTAGACCATCAGCTTGTCGAGCCCAAGGTCGGCCGCGACGACGTAACGGTTTTTAGCGTCGAGGTGGACCGAATGCGCGTGCGGGGCTTCCTGCCGGCTGGCGTTCACACTGCTCCCCGTATGCTGGACGACGGTGGTCGGCGCGGCGAGATGGCCGTCCAGGCCGATGGAGAGCGCGGCCAGGTTGCCGCCGGAGTAGTTGGCCACCAGCGCCCACCGGCCCGTGCGGTCGGTTATGATATGGCAGGGATGCGCCCCCCGCGTCGGCTGCTGATTTAGAAACCGGAGTTCGCCCGTCCGCCCGTTGATCGCATAAGCGCTGACAGCCCCACCGGGCGACCCGTCGAAGGTGTCCAACTCGTTGACGGCGTAAAGAAAGCGCTGGTCCGGACTGATAGCGAGGAAGGAGGGCTGCTCCGCCTCGGCGACGAGGCGGACGTCCGCGATAGCCCCCGAGTCCGCGTCCAGCATGCCGGTGTAGATTCCTTTGCTGGCTCCGCTGGTATAGGTGCCAATAAAAATCCGCATGGACTTGAGCGGCGCGGCGAGTACACGGGAGGGTGCGACGGAGAGCGCGGCTGTGAGGCCGGCCGCGGCGTAGAGGAAGGAGCGACGGGTAGACATAACAAGATTCAGGCTGCCGATCGATGTGAGGAAGAACACCTAACGTAAGGCGCAGATGCGCGTGCGTCAAATGACGAAGTTCGATATCTTGGGTTCCAGCGATTGTGGCACCACGCGCGGCGTAATCGCCGCATAATGTGACGGTCGTATCCTTCGACCGATTCTGTATTCATCCGCCAGCTCTTTTTGTCATGCCCAACCCCTCGAGCCTCCCTGCCCGCCGACGCTCTATCGCAGGCTTGTTTGCCGTTTCATGCGTTATACTGCTGGCATCGGGTTGCGCGCGGCTCGCGCCGCCGTCCCCGGCAAAACCGACCAACGTCATCCTGATGATCGGCGACGGCATGGGGCTGGCGCAGATCTCCACCCTGTATTTCAACGACACGGTAGCGACCTCATACTTCGAGCAGTTCGGCGCGTTCGGGTACATCAAAACGAAGCCGACGGATGCCGAAATCACCGACTCGGCCGCCGGCGCCACGTCCTTTGCCTCGGGCGTCAAGACCTACAACGCGGCTATCGGGATGGACGCCGATACCGCCCGGGTGGAGACGATCGTCGAACGCCTCTCCCGGACGGGGCAACTGACAGGCCTTGTGGCAACCTCCTCCATCGTACACGCCACGCCGGCCAGCTTCTTTGCGCATGTCGCCCACCGGAATATGTACGAGGACATCGCCACCCAGCTGCCGGGTTCGGGGGTGGACTTCTTCGCCGGCGGTGGGGTGAAGTTTTTTGCGGATCGAAAAGATGGCCAGGATGTGTATAACCAGCTGATCGACGCCGGCTTTGCGATGGACTCGACCGCGTTGGCCGGCACGCCGGCGCCGCCCCAGAAATACGGCTTCTTGCTCGCACCGGATGGCATGCCGCGCGTGCTCGAAGGCCGTGGGCCGTTCCTGACAGATGCCACCCGCATGGCGCTCGCCTACCTGGATCAGGGCGATCGCGGCTTCTTCCTCATGGTCGAGGGCTCGCAGATCGACTGGGGTGGGCACGAAAACAACACCGAATATCTGATGACGGAGATGGCCGACTTCAACGACGCCATCGGGGCGGCGATCGAGTTTGCGGCGCGGGACGGGAATACGCTCGTCGTCGTCACGGCGGACCATGAGACAGGCGGGCTCGCGCTGTCGACCGGCGCCGGCTACGGGGAGATGATACCGACGTTTTCCACCGGAGGCCACACCGGCTCGCTCATCCCGGTGTTCGCCTTCGGGCCGGGGGCCGAGGCGTTCACTGGCATCTACGAGAATACCGAGATCTTCCACAAGATCGTCTCGGCCGCGGCCTGGTGATTCACCGTCATTCGCCTACCGGAGCAGCAGCATCACCCCCGTTTTGTCAAACGAGCCGGCCTGGATGCGGTAGAGGTACTGCCCGCTGGCCCACGCCCCGGCATCCATCTCCACGGCGTAACGTCCCGCGTCCTGGAAGGTATCGACCAGGACAACCCGTTCTCGGCCCAGCAGGTCGTACACGGCCAGCCGCACGTCCGTCGCCACCGGGAGGGTATAGGTGATCCGGGTCCGGGGGTTAAACGGATTCGGGTAGTTGGGCGAGAGGGTAAATTGCGCCGGCGGTGTCGCTACCGTTACGGTCGATGAATAGGCGAATTGCCCATCCATATCCACCTGTTTGAGGCGATACGCGACGGTGGCCGACCCGGCGGGGAGTGCTGTATCCGTATAGGTGTAGGTGTGTGGATCGGAGGTCGTACCCTGGCCGGAGACAAACGCAATCGGCGCGAAAGGACCGTCAGCCTCAACCGCGCGCTCGAGGGCGAAGCCGGCGTTGTTGGTTTCGCTCGCCGTATCCCAGGTCAGTTGGACGCGGTCGGTGTCGTAGCGTCCGTCGAAGTGGACGAGGGAAACGGGCAGCGCCGGCTCGGCTCCGTGCAGTCCGAACGTCGGGCTCGTGCCCAGGGCCGCGTCCCACTCGGCGGTCGCGAACCACCAGTTTGTCATGAAGTCGTTGCCGTAGGGAATCGTGTTCTGATACCCCGGCATGTTCTGCATCCAGTAGATGTACCAGTGCGACTCCACCTGCTGCGGAATAACATCGGGTTCGGGCCATTCATAGGGCAGATCGCCCCAGGTGTTGAGGTTGACCAGCGTTTTTGCCCCGGTATTGTCCGGCCGCCAGTCCTCGATATCACTCAGTACGAGCGCGGGGTCGACGTAGTCGTAGTTGTCGATGGTATTCGGGGGCATGTGCGTCCAGCCGCTGCGGCCGGTGGTAAACTGGCCATTCGTGACGCCGACGAAGTCGTGCCAGAACAGCCCGTCGTGGCCGTCTTGCCGGCTGGCGGCATACCGTAGCATGACCTCCAACTGGTGCCCGTGGTTGTGGACGGATTCGGCCTGCGACCGCCGGAAGTTCGATCCGTAGACGATGTAGGTATGGTCCAGGATGGGCAGGTCATCGTGGATGCGCCAGCTGTTGGAGATGTCGCCCGAACTCGGGCTGGCCATGTTGGACTCCGGCATCCCCCGGAAGTCGGCGGGGTCGAACAGGCTCGGGTTACTGGTATAGGTCGGGAAGCTGGTGTCGAAGGGCGATGACCAGAACCAGACTTCCTTGACCCCCTCGGCCTCGATCAGCTCCTGGAGGCTAAAGCGATCCATCACCTGGGTCACATCCACATAATAGGAGGGCACGCCCGATACATCATAGGTGTAGGTAGATGGCGGGGTTTGTTCGTAAACGGTCAGGTAGCGGACAACCTTATACCCGATGGACGGTGGGGGCATCGGGCCGGCGCCGGGATCCCCGCGCAGGGTCTTGTAGCCCCGGAAACGCGAGCCTTCCTCGAGCATGAACTTCGTGCGCTTGTCGAACAGGTCGATCGTCTTCTTCATGTCAGCGAGCGTGACTTCATGGAGCCACCAGAAGTCGGGCACCTTCGTGATATCGAGATCAACGCCGTTGGGTGTGGGCAGATACCGGATGACAAGTACCGGCACGGTGTGGATGGCATCGTCGGGGGCCGAGGCGAGGTAGGGGTCGATCGTTTCATACACGGGCGGGAGGATCGGGGCCTCGACGACGATATCGACGGAGGCGATCGTTCCCTGGAACGAGGCGGTGAGCCTCGCCGTGCCGGCGGTGTATGCTACGACGCGATCCAGTGTGGGATCGTAGCCGGCGACGTCTGGCGCCGTGGAGGTCCACTCGGCCGAAGCAGGCGCGATCTCAGTCGTCCGGTCGCCTTCCTCCGTGAAGAGATGGGGGCGGATGCGCCATGTCTCAAACAAGCGCGTATGGCTGAGAAAGAGGCGCAGACTGTCGTACGGGGGGATGACCAGTCGGGTCCCCTCGGGCGTACCGTCGCTACGCCATAGGCGCTGAGAGCCGGAGAGATCGGCTATGGCTGAAAAATAGAAGGCGTCTCCGAACGTCGTGAGGCCTTGTGGGCGAGATCCTTCGAGGCCGGGCAGAAGGTCTTTAACGAGGTGCGTGCCGGCCTCCGTGCCGTCGCTGACCCATAATTCGTAGCCATGGCTATCGTCGTCACCGGCGTAGAATACCCGCAAGCCTTTCACGAGCAGATGAGCCGGCGCACTGTCGTCCAGACCGGGGTAGCCATCTTTGACCAGGAGCGTGCCGGCGGCGCTTCCATCACTCACCCAGGGCTCGATGCCATGCTGGGGATCGGATGCCGCGAAAAAGAGCCGGCCGTTTAACTCGACGAAGTGGTGCGGTCCTGCACCAGGTAATCCGGGCCAGATGTCGGCCACCAGCCGCGTCGTTTCCAAGGTCCCCCGCGATTCCCACAACTCGGCCCCATGGACGCCGTCATCCGCCGCGAAGACCAGGCGATCGCCGATGCGCGTCAGTGAGGCCGGCCATGAGGATCCCTCGCCCGGCCGGATGTCGGCCATCATCACGGTGCCCTCGCTCGTACCATCCGTCACCCACAGCTCCTGGCCATTCACCCGGTCGTCCGCGGCAAAATAGACCCGGTCGCCCAGCGTGGTGAATAGCGTCGGCATGGTGTCCGCGGAACCGGGGGCGATATCTTTGATGAGCACCGTGCCTTCGGGTGTGCCATCGCTTTTCCATAACTCAAACCCCGCTTCGGGCGTCCAGGCCGAAAAGTAGAGAGTGCCGTCCGCATCGGTCAGATGGACGGGCCGGCCGCCCTGGTATCCGGGGACGATGTCCTTTACGAGCTTCGTGCCCGCCGGCGTCCCGTCACTCACCCAGAGTTCCCGACCGACGATATCGTTCCACGGGGTGAAGAACACCTGGTCACCGGAAACCACGACGTCATTTGGCGCGGAGCCGTTTGGGCCGGCCCACGCGTCCGTGACGAGGCGCGTGCCATCGGGCGTGCCATCGGATGCCCACAGTTCTCGCCCGTGGACGCCGTCATCGGCGACAAAAAAGAGCACTCCGCTGGCCTCGACCAGGTAGGACGGGTTGCTGGTTTCGGGGCCTGGCCTGATGTCGAGAAATAGCTGCGTGCCCTCACGCGTGCCGTCCGTTCTCCAAAGCTCCCTCCCGGAAGAGGTCTGGTCCAGCCCTGTAAAAAAAAGGGCGTCATCAAAGACGATGTAGTCGCCGGGATATTTCAGGCTCATGACGGCGATCGACACCGGATCGGTGGGAGACGTCAGCGATGTCGGGGCGCCAGGCGCCAGATGATGTACAGGTTGCGCGTAGAGCGCGGAGGTGGTGACGCTCAGCAGAGCGAAGAGGGCGAGAAGCCGGGTGGTGCGTCTCATGGTCGAGCCTCCTGGGGGTATGGTGGATGTGATGTTCACCCGGGCTACGCCGGCAGTGAAAACCGTGCGAGATGGCGTCGCGAGTTATCGAGTCCTATGAATGGTAATGGATGTGTGGACAGACCTTTCGCCCACGACAAGGGGGATGGATACGATTTCCCATCGAGCCGTCTTGATCAGCGACCCGACGCCCAGCCCGAGCAGCCCGCCGCCCACGGCTCCAACAGCGACGCCGGCCGCCGCCGGGGTGTCGTCGTTGAGGACGCAGTAGCGGTAGGCCGTGCAGCCCTCGCTGGACGAGTACGCCGCGATGCCGGCCACGATCGCGCCTACCGCCGCCCCGATAGCCGCGCCGCGCCGGCTCTGTGTCTGTGTCCCCCGGCTTACCTCCAGTCGGAAGATGGCGGTCGTGGGAATCTGCATGGAAGTCCCGTTCCGAATTATCGAGACATAGTCAGAATGATAGCGCTCGAATTCGCCGATAAATGGGGTGCGCGGGGCCCAATCGAGCTGTTGCTCCAGATCAGTGATGAGGGTCACGCGTAGGCGTTCTCCAGTAGCGAGGTTTAACACGGTCTGGGCCTGCCCGGGCGTTCCGTGGAGCAATAGAATCAGGACGAGCAAACAGACGGGGCGGTTCATCAGAGTGAGGCGTTGGTAACACGCTGATTCCAACGTACATCTGCCGCCCCGATTCCGTCGCGAGGCCGAAGCGACTCCACGTGAAGGACCTATACCTACATGATGCGCGGCAAAATAAGAGGAGATGGATTTTCTCTCTGAGGGCCGTGGCGTATGTTCGGGCAGCGTATCCCCTGAACCGTCCTCATCTATGGCATCTACCGCATTCGATTACATCGTCGTCGGCGCCGGCGCGGCCGGTTGCGCCGTGGCGCACCGGCTGAGCGAAGACCCGAACGTTCAGGTCGCCCTCCTCGAAGCCGGCCCGAAAGACAGCTCTCCGCTCATTCACATGCCGGCCGGGTTCACGAAACTCGTCGGCCAACGGGTCAACTGGGGCTTTTCGACGGTCCCCCAAAAGCATGTCAATAACCGCGAAATGCATTACCCGCAGGGACGGACGCTGGGGGGGAGCACCTCGATAAACGCGATGATCTACATTCGGGGACACGCGCTGGATTACGACGAGTGGCGCGACCTCGGCAACGCCGGCTGGGGCTACGACGATGTGCTGCCCTACTTCAGGAAATCCGAAAACAACGAGCGGTTCGTCAACGAATACCACGGCACAGGAGGGCCCGTGAACGTGGCGGACCAGACGCAGTCCAACCTCCTCACCCGCGCCTTCGTCCGTGCGGCGCAGGAAATCGGCCTGCCCTATACTCCAGACCACAACGGCGCCCAGCAGGAAGGGGTGAGTTATTATCAGGTGACCCAGCGCAACGTCCGCCGCGAAAGCGCCGCGACGGCCTACATCCACTCCGTGAAACACCGCAAAAACCTGACGGTCCTCACCGATGCCTGGGCCTCGCGCGTGGTGGTCGAGAAAGGACGCGCCGTGGGGGTCGAGTACCTGAAAGGGAGAAAAGAGCATGTGACGCTGCGTGCCCGAGCCGAGGTGATCCTCAGCGGCGGCGCGGTCAACTCGCCCAAGCTGCTGCTGTTATCCGGCATCGGTCCGGCGGACGAACTGCGGGCGCTGGGTATCGATCCGGTCCACGACCTGCCGGGCGTGGGGAAGAATTTCCAGGATCACATGGACGTATATATCGCGGCTGAGTGTAGCCAGCCGGTGAGTTACAACGGGGAAGATCGGTGGGATAAAGCTATCCGCCACGGGATCCAGTACCTGCTGTACAAAACCGGTCCGGTGACGGCCTGCGTCGCGGAGGCCGGCATTTTCCTGAAAACCAGCGACGAGGTCCGCTCGCCCGACATCCAGATCCACTGCCTGCCGGCGTACGTGGTGGACCACGGCCGGATGCGCATCAAGGGCCACGGGATCACGATCAACACCTGCAACCTGCGCCCGAAGAGCATCGGCTCGGTGACGTTGCGCTCGACGAATCCATTGGACGCGCCGGCGATCGACCCTAACTTCCTGGCCGACCCGTACGACTGGAAGATCTCCATCGAGGGCTTCAAGTGGGGCCGCAAATTGCTGGCATCCGAAGCCTTTCGCCCGTTCATCAAACGCGAATACCTCCCCGGGCCCGAGACGCAGTCCGACGAGCAGATCAAGGACTACATCCGCAAGTGGTCCAAAACCGACTACCACCCCGTCGGCTCCTGCAAGATGGGCCACGACGACATGGCCGTGGTGGACACCCGGCTTCGCGTCCGCGGCATCGAGGCACTCCGCGTCATCGACGCCTCCATCATGCCCACCCTCATAAGCGGCAACACCCAGGCCCCGTCCATCATGATCGGGGAGAAAGGGGCGGCGATGGTGGTTCAAGGCAAAAGGTAAAAGAGTAAAGGAAAAAGGAAAAAGGAAAAAGACAAAAGGAAAAAGACAAAGTGAGTGTGAGCCCGTGGTCCGGAACCTCCTCAATGTGCCTTTTTTCCTTTACTCTTTTGCCTTTTTCCTTTTTCCTTTCCCCTTTTGCCTTCCAATTACATCGCCGCCAGCTTGATCGGCACGCGCTTCGTCTCCCACTTCATGACGAGGGTGGCCGACTTTTCGGTCAGGTCGTCGAACGTGTAGTTGAGCCACTCGTGGTTCGGGATCGTTTCGGCTTTTACCTTCACTTCCAGGACCTTGTTGGCTTCGTCGTACATCGTGCCCCAGCGGACCGGTGTGGCGAAGATGGCCCCCCATTCGCCGTTTTCGGCGAGACGGAAGAACAGGTTGTAGGTGCCGGCCACGAGGTGCTGGCCCTCCACCATGATGTCGTTCGCGAAGGTGATGGTCGTCGGCTCGTTGGCGCCGGCACGCCATACCTTGCCATACCCTTCGAGCCCGCCGAACACCGTGCGGCCTTTAACCCCGGGTCGACCGTAAGACACGTTGATATCGGTCGTGCCGATGGTCTGCGACACCGTCGCGTTCGGGCTCGGGCGCGACTTGCTGTTGTCGCGCTGCGCACTGGCCGGCTGGGCGACGAGCGCCATAATCACGAGCGTAAGGACGCTGAAAAGGGAAGTATAGACCGTCTTTCTCATGGTAGCTATTGGGTGTGTAAAACCTGGATTCACTGGATAAGGCCGCGATGGGGCCTTTGTGGGTACGTGCGAGTTCAAAGCACGAAAAAAGGGGTTTCAGGTTCCTCGGATGCCGTAAGTTAACGGTCGATCCCCCTACGCACCCCTCTTATCCACTGATAATGCATCGGATTCGCCACCTTCGCGCCCACAGCCTGTCGCCAGAGGTCCTGGCCTGGTCAGGAGGGTACTTCGACTGGCAGAACGACCGCGGCGGGCGCGAGTGGCGCTCAAAGATCGAAACCGTCGAGGCGGACCTCACGCTGCCCGCCCCGGCCCACCCGATTACACACGGCGTCCGCCCGTTCCGGCTGCTGGATGAGTATTGTTTCGATATCCGCTTCACGGAAGAAACCGCGGGCTGGACGCCGATCCTCGCCGGTGAAGGTCGATGGCGGGCCCGAGGGGAGAGGCCGCGTGTTCATCGCGCCGTATGCCGGCGAGGAGCCGAACCTCGCTCCGCTACTCCAGCGCGGTGCCGAGTGGCTCATGGCCGGCCATGAGCTGTGGAAAGAAGTGTGATTCGCATCAGAGATAGACGTCCCTACGATGTCCCACATCTGTCGCGTTCCGTGTTGGGTAGATGGATTTTTACTCGCTAACTATTTTGAAGATATGTACATCTTTTCCAGCGCCTCCAGGCAGCCGATGCCCCCGCAATGATGTATAGATGGCCGCGACCGAGTATATTCTCATCCGATCGGGCCCACTCGCCTTCTGTAAGCCATTTCGTGTACCATGCGTTCCATCCTTGAACTGCGGGCGACGCTTATCGCCAGCGCTCTGTGCGTCATCCATATCGTGCTGTCGCTTGTGTTCGGCATCGAGACGTTTGAGGGCTTTCTGGGCTTCCTGGCCCGGTTCGAGCCGCTTGAACTGGATGAGATCTTTCTCGGGCTGGTCATCGTGTTGATTGGCGCGTTGTGGGATCTTTCCGTGCTGCGCAGCCGAGAACGACGCGAGCGGGCGTTCGAGAAAAAGCGCATCAAGGCTCTGCAAGCGACGATGATCAACGCCACCGAAATCGTCAACCTGCTCGTCGCCAGCGTGAAACTCTTCCGCTACGAGGCCGAAGCCACGGGTCGGGTTTCCTCGATGGACATCGCGCGCCTCGACGCGGCCATCGGGCGCACGCACGACCAGCTGGAGGACCTGCGAAACGCCAAGACGACGCGCGACCTGCAGTCGGTCCGCCCCGGCAATGTAAACTGACCCCATCTCGACTCGTCCGCCACGTGTCCGAACAACCCCGCTACACCTTTGCCGGCGTCCATCGCCGGCGTAATGCCCTCACGGGCGATTGGGTGCTGGTCTCTCCCCACCGCGGCAAACGGCCCTGGCAGGGGCAGGTGGAGGATCTTCCCATCGATCGCCTCCCCGCGCACGACCCTGGCTGTTACCTGTGCCCCGGCAATCGGCGCGCCGGCGGGGAAGTCAATCCGAACTATTCGAATACCTTCGTTTTCGACAACGACTTCGCCGCCCTGCAGCCCGAGACGCCGGCGTGGACGTCGGGGCATCCGTTGCTGGAGGCCGCGTCCGAATCCGGCCGCTGCCGCGTGATCTGCTTTTCGCCCCGGCACGACCTCACGCTGCCCGAAATGGACCTGCCGGCCGTCCGCCGCGTCGTCGACGTCTGGGCCCAGCAGTTCGAGCAGCTCGGCGCCGATCCGGACATCGGGTACGTCCAGATCTTCGAAAACAAAGGGGCCATGATGGGGTGCAGCAACCCCCACCCCCACGGGCAGATCTGGGCGGAGCGCCGGGTGCCGGTCGAGCCGGCCCGGGAAGGCGCCCGTCAATTGGACTACTATGCCGCCCATGGCCAGGCCCTGCTGGGCGACTACCTCGATGAGGAGCGCCGGCTCGGCGACCGCCTCGTCTGCGAAAACGAGTACTTCACGGCGCTGGTACCGTACTGGGCCTTCTGGCCGTTCGAGACGCTCGTCATCGCCCGCCAACCCGCGCCCGACCTCCTGGCGCTCTCCGCCGACGCCCGCGCCGGCCTCGCCGATATCCTCCAGCGCGTCACCGTCCGGTACGATAACCTCTTCCACATCTCCTTCCCCTACTCCGCCGGCCTCCACCAGGCGCCCACCGACGGGCTCCCGCACCCCGAATGGCGGCTCCACATGCACTTCTACCCACCCCTGCTCCGCTCCGCCACCATCAAAAAGTTTATGGTGGGATATGAGATGCTGGCCAATCCGCAACGCGATATCTTGCCCGAAACAAGCGCCACCCACCTGCGAGCCATGAGCGAGCAACACTACAAAAAGGGGCTGAGCTAAAAGGACACCCCCCCTGCCCCCCTCCGCGTCTCAGCGCCTCCGCGGGAGCCCTTAACCCTGCCATGACAGACATCCTCGAAGCATTACGAAACGCCTGGTCCAGCCGCTTTGCGGATCGCGCCCCAACCGTCTGCGTCCGCGCCCCGGGCCGCGTGAACCTGATCGGCGACCACACCGACTACAACGACGGCTTCGTATTGCCCGTCACACTCGAGCAGGCCGTCTACGTCCTCGCCGCGCCGCGGGCGGACCGGCACGTGCGGCTCTACGCGCTGAATCTGGACCGCGAGGCGTCGTTTGACCTCGACGCGGCCGGCCAAGTGGGGTCTACCTGGCGCCACTACGTCAGCGGCGTCGTCGCCGAGGTCAACGCCCGGACGCCCCTGCCGCACGGGTTCGACGCGGTGATCTACGGGGACGTCCCGCTCGGCTCGGGGCTGAGTTCTTCCGCCGCCATCGAAGTGGCCTCGTTGCTCGCCCTTCAGGCGGTGTACGGGCTGGACGTCGACCCGGTCGAGGGCGCGTTGCTCTGCCAGCGGGTGGAGCACCGCTGGATCGGGTTGCAGTGTGGGATCATGGATCAGTTCGCCTCGCGCCTGGGCCGCGCCGGCCACGCGCTTTTCCTCGATTGCCGCTCGCTCCAGTACCAGGAGATCCCGATGGCCCTCGGAGATGCCGCACTGCTGATCATCGACAGCAAAGCGCCGCGCTCGCTCGCCTCGTCCAAATACAACGAGCGTCGGGGCGAGTGCGAGGCCGGCGTCGAAATCCTCCGCCGGCTCGACCCCTCGATCGCATCCCTGCGCGATGTGTCGCTCGATCTTCTGGCGCGCCATGAAGCCGCCCTGCCCGCCGTTATCTTCCGCCGCTGCCGGCACGTCGTCTCCGAAAACGCGCGCGTGGAAGCGGCCGCGACAGCGCTGCGGGCCGGCGACCTGCCCCGCCTCGGCGCCCTGATGAGCGCCTCCCACGCCAGCCTCCGCGACGACTACGCCGTGAGCAGCTCGGCCCTGGATAGGATCGTGGACACCGCGCTCGACACTGAGGGCGTCTACGGCGCGCGCCTCACCGGGGCCGGCTTCGGAGGATGTGTCGTGGCGCTGGTTGAAGCGCGGGGGGTGCCGGCGATCCAACAGCAGATCGGAGAAGCCTACCGGCAGGCGTTCCTGACGGAGGCCGAGTTCTATCAGGTGCGGAAGAACGTAGAGGCGGGGCGGGTGCGTATGTGAGTGCCTGCCCTGAGCGACACTGTCGAAGCTGGATGAGTCGAAGGGTGGGAGTATATTTCGTACTCGCCCACCACCGCGACAACAAGACGTAGTCTCATGCCGCACCTACCCCCAACCGACCCCTCAAACGGCTACGACGCCCTCTCCGCGGAATTTATCGCCGCCCGGGATCGCTCGACAATCGGCGTGGCCAGCGTCCGGGCCTGGGCGAGGACGTTACCTCCGGGCGCCGCGGTCCTCGAGCTCGGGTGTGGGCATGGCGTGCCGATCTCTGAAGCGCTCGTCGATGAAGGCGTGACCCTGTTCGGCCTCGATGCCTCCCCCAGGATGATCGCTGCCTTCCGCACCCGCCTCCCCGGAGTGGAAGCCGTATGTAGCCCGGTCGAGGACTCCGATTTTTTCGGCCGGACGTTCGACGGCGTGGTGGCGTGGGGGTTGTTTTTTCTGCTCTCGCCCGCTGCCCAGGAAACCCTGATCCACAGGGTGGCGGCTTCGCTGCATCCGGGCGGATCGTTTCTGTTCACCTCGCCCGGGCAGCGCTGCGAATGGCAGGACGTCCTGACCGGGCAGGTATCCGTGTCGCTGGGCTCCGAGGCCTATCGGCGGGTAGTGGAAGCAGCCGGCCTGGCGCTTGCGTACGAGGCCAACGACGAAGGGGAGAACCATTACTACGTGGCGCGGAGGTAAAAACCGAGCGCGGGGTCACCCGATTTTAAACCAGATCTCACTCCGGAACTTCATCCCCGCTTGCGAGGGTATGGTGTAGTACACAGGCCGCATTGTACCTTGCTACTGTGCCGCGGTTATAAAGCTATGAGCGCACCTGTCCATCGTGTTTGGCCCTGATGATGGACTGCGACGGACGTATCGGGGTGAAACCCCCTGATAATCATAAGAAAAGAACCTGTATGGCACGATTTGACCGAATTACCTTTGATCCCGCCGTGATGGGAGGCAAACCCTGCATCCGTGGTCAGCGCGTGACCGTCGGCACGGTGCTGGGTCTACTTGCAGCAGGACGCACCGGAGACGAAATCCTAAAAGCGTATCCCTATCTTGAAGCCGAGGATATCGATCAGTGCCTGGCCTATGCGGCGTGGCGTATGGAGGAACGCGAAGTACCGCTGGCGGCCGCATGAGTATCCAGCTGGTGATCGACATGAACCTTTCGCCTGACTGGGTCGATCTGCTCTCGAAACACGCATGGCGTTGCACCCACTGGTCGACGAATGGTGATCCCCGCGCTACTGACAGCGAGATCATGGGCTGGGCTCGGAAGAACGATCACGTAGTGTTTACTCACGACCTTGACTTCGGAACCATGTTGGCCGTGACCCATGCATCCGGCCCCAGTGTTATTCAGGTACGTGGTCAGAATGTGTTGCCCGATCACATGGGTTCGATTGTCCTGGCGGCGCTGAAACAACACGAAAGAGATCTGGCGGCAGGCGCCCTCGTCGTGGTGGATGAATCGAAATCGCGGGTCAGGGTGCTGCCACTTTGATGAGTATGAATGGGCGCCTGGGACTCATACGCTGCAACGTGAGTCTATACCCCGCCGGCGTGTATTTCGTAAGGCTCGCTGGTGAAGCGATCATGCGCTCATTTGTCATCATTAGATGAACGGAGTAGGCCTATGTACCTCTCGGTCAAGAGCGTCGTTGCCGGCGAAGATTATATCCTCACCGTTGAATTCGACAACGGCAAACGTGGGATGTTGGATATGAAGCCCTTCCTGGATTTTGGCGTCTTTCAGAAGCTCAAAGATCGCGCGGAATTCGAGCGCGTTCGTGTTGCATTTGACACCATCGAATGGGAGTCAGGGGCGGATCTCGATCCTGAATTCGTGTATGCCAGGTGTCGCGTTTAACCGAATCCTTGTCTTCCGCTACTCCACCGCCGGCACCGGCCCCAGCACGTCTTCCACCGACAGGTACTCGATCTTCCCGAGCTTCATGTCTTTGATCTGCTCCTCTATCACCGACCGGTCGCCAACGACGACGATCGCGAGATTGTCCGGGTCGATGTATTTCCGGGCGGCGCGTTGCACGTCGGCCGCGGTGACGGCGAGGATGCGGCGCTGGTAGGTGTCGAAGTGGTCCTCGGGCAGGGTGTTCGCCAGCAGGTCTTCGATCTGGCCGGCTACGTCGCCCACCGTCTGGAACGCCTGGGGATACTGGAGGGCTTCGTAGTTTTTGGCCCGGTCCAGCTCGTCGGCCGGGATCGGGTTGCGGATGGTACGGAGCTCCTTCATGAACTCGGCCAGCGCCGGCCCGGTGACGTCCGTTTGTACCGAAGCCGTCGCGAGGAAAGGCCCGGGCACGGGGCGGAAGCCGAAGCTGGAGCCGGCGCCGTACGAGTACCCTTTGTCCTCGCGGAGATTCTGGTTCAGGCGGGAAGAAAACGAGCCGCCGAGGATGGTGTTGAGCACGGTCATCGCGTAATAATCCTCGGTATCGCGCGCGGCGCCGATACGGCCGATGCGGATGACCGACTGCGCGGCGCCGGGTTTATCCACCAGATAGATGGTCCGTCCCTTCACCTGCCGGGGCGGGGTGACGGCTGCCTTAGGGTTCTCGCCGGCCGGCCAGCTCCCAAACGCCGTGGTCAACGCCGGCTCGATGCTGGCCCGCGTCACGTCGCCGACGACGACCAACGACGCATTGGCCGTGTGGAAGTAGGTGCGGTGGAACTGCTGGAGGTCGGCCGCCGTGAAGCCGCGCAGACTGGCCTCGGTGCCGGCGGCGCGGATGCCGTACGGATGGTCTGCGCCAAAGAGCGTGCGGTTGTAAAGCGCCGCGGCGATGGCGTTGGGTTCGTCGTGGGCCTGGACAAGGTCGGTGAGGCGGTCCACGCGCAAGCGCTCGAGTTCCTCGCCGGAGAAGTCGGGACGGAGCGCCACGTCGGCCATGAGCGGCAGGGCCTCCGCCAGCTTGGATAGGGGGGTAAAGAGATCCACCGAGGCCGTGTGCAGGCCGGCGCCCGTGGATAGCGAAGCCCCGAGGAAGTCGATGGCGTCCGCCAGCGCGAGCGCGTCGCGGCCGCCGGCGCCTTCATCCATCATGTCGAGCGTGAGGCTGGCGAGGCCGGACTTGCCGGCGGGGTCATCCACCGAGCCGGTGCGGACGAGCAGGGTGAGCTGCACAAGGGGCACCTGGTGCTTCTCCATCAGAACGACCTCCAGGCCGTTGGACAACACAAACCGCTCGAATTCGGGTGCATCGAGTAGCGGCGGCGGGCCGGGAAGCGGCGGCGCCGAACGGTCGACCTGCGCAAAGGCGGACGGGGCGAGGAGGAGCGCCAGGACGGTGAGGATGAGTTTCATAGAGGGTGAGGCATTCTTTGGGAGGTTTATTCGCTTCGCTCATCAGTCGCTTCGCTCGTGTCTCCACTCGTGCACGCGTCCGCGGCGAACTCGGTCGAGATGTGATTCTTGGTTTGGCGAATTCTAACAGACAAGACTACTGCCCCGCCGGCACCAGCTGGGGTGCGAGGTCGGTGGCGCCTTCGGGGACGACGCCGAGGACGACACGGCCGTCGTCGCGGAGGAACGAGCGGGCCATGGCCTGGATGTCGTTGGGGCGGACGGCCTTGAACCGGGCGAGGTCTTCGTTGAAATACCCCGGGTTGCGCGTGAAGTAGTAGTAGTTGTTCAACATCTCGGCCTTCCCGCTGAACCCTCCGATGCTTTGCAACTGATCCAGAAACTGCGCCTCGTACTGGTTGACGGCGCGGCCGAGTTCGCGTTCGGTGGGTGGTTCGGCCTTGATCTTGTCGATCTCTTCCTGGATCACTGTCTGCAGCTCGCTGAGCGACACGCCCGGCCGCGCGGTGGCGACGATGAAAAACGAGGAGGAGAGCTTGTTGGAATTCTGGAAGGCGAAGACGTCCTGCGCGATCTGGAGGTCGTACACCAGGCGGTTGTACAGCCGGGCATTTTTCCCGCCGGCGAAGATGTCGGCCAGCAGCTGCATTTCGGCGTCGCCGGGGGTAAAGGCCGGCGGCGTCAGCCAGGCCATGTAGAGGCGCGGGAGCTGTACGTCGTCCTCCAGCACCATCCGTTTTTCGGTGTCGAGGTAGGCGGGTGGCGCATCCACGGGCAGAACGGGCTGGCCGCCGGGCACGTCGCCGAACCACTTTTCGACAAGCACGCGGGCCTCGTCGACGGTCACGTCGCCCGAGATGGCCAGGCTGGCGTTATTCGGGCCGTAAAAGCGTTTAAAGAAGTCGACCACATCCTCATAACTCGCCGCCGACAGGTGGTCCATGTAGCCGATCGTCGGCCAGTGGTACGGATGGTCGGGCGCGTACAGGGCCTCGCCGAGGGTGGGGAAGGCGAGGCCGTAGGGGCGATTTTCGTAGGACTGCCGACGTTCGTTTTTCACCACATCCCGCTGGCCATCCACCTTTTCTGGCGACATGGCGTCGAGCAGGTAGCCCATCCGGTCGGACTCCAGGAAAAGCGCCAGCTCCAGCCCGTTGCTGGGTACATCCTCGTAATAATTCGTCCGGTCCCCGGTGGTCGAGCCGTTATTGTTGCCGCCGGCGGCCTCCAGCCACTCGTCGAATTTCCCCTCGGGCACATTCCCCGATCCCTCGAACATGATGTGCTCGAAGAGGTGCGCAAAGCCAGTACGGCCCGCCTTCTCGCTGCCGGAGCCGACGTGGTACCACATGTTGACGCTTACGAAAGGCGTCGAGTGGTCCTCGTGGACAAGGACGGTGAGGCCGTTGTCGAGTGTGAACTGGCTGTAGGGGACGTCGATGTCCTGGGCGGTAACGGGTGACGGCTGGATCAGCGTCAGGGACACGAGGATAAGGCTCATCGCGACGAGGCTAGCGCGATGTACCTTTCCGCCTCGCCCGTCTTCCTCGCGAACGCGGGGATCCATCCCCCGGACTGGCTTATTTCTGGCGTGTTGAGCAGCCTGCGCCTCCAGGAGACGTGCCTGGTCGTCCGAGATATGTAACGTAATGGTCATAGTCTGTTGATGGTTGGCAAGGTTTTTACCGAGAGCCTCTCAACTGGTTGCTCAATTCCTCGTAGCGCCGGCTCTGCCGCCGGTCCAGCGTGCTGGCGTCGACGGTTTGCAGCAGCCGGCGGGCGCTGGCCACATCCCGCTCTTCCGCGAGCCGGCCGGCGTATTCAAGACGCAGCGTATTGGCCCGATCCGTCCGCCCCTGCGCTTCATAGCCCTGCGCCAGCATCGTCACGAGGCGGGGTTCGATGGGGAGGAGGGGTAGGTCGTTGCGGCGGGCGACGCGGTCGTTGTAGGTGTCGCGCTTTTCGAGGGCGTTCTCGAGTTGGAAGATGGCCGAGGTCAGCGGCTGGTCGCTTTCCCAGATGCCCAGCGTGGCGTACATGATGCCGAGCGTGCGGTGGAAGGCGTAGATCTTGCGCCAGTCGGAGGTCTTATAGGCCCGTCCTTTCCCCTGGAACAGGGAGCTCGAATAGGTCTCCATAAGGTCGCTCACGGTATCCAGGTCGCCCCGTTCGACGTACAGTTCGCTCAGGCTGACCAGGGCGTCGAGGTCGATTTCCCGATCCGCCGTCCGGCTCAGGCGGAGGGCGTGGAGGTAGTAGGCCTCGGCCTCCTTCGGATAGTCGAGATGCCGAAACCAGTCGCCCAGCGAGCGGAGCAGGATGCGATAGCCTTCGCGGGGCCACCAGCCCTCGTCAGGGTCTTCTTCGCTGTCGCCTTTGTCGGCCCACCAGGTCTGGGGGAAGTCCTCCAGCGCCGGCGGCTTTTCGTGGGCGGCGATCACCTCCCGAACCCCCGGCCCGATGTCCGTGTCGTCGGTGAGGCCACGCAGGAGGCGGGCTATTTCGAGCTGGTCGGTCGCTTTTTCGGTTTCCGGCAGAAACAGAACGGCCCCGTACCGCGCTCGGGCGAGCCCCACGACCACACACGTCAGGAGCTCGAGTTTCTGGCCGGCGGTCGCGCGATCTGGCGCGCCGGTGGTGTGCATCCGGGTGAGGGTGTGCAGGGCGGCGAGGGTGGCGCCGACTTCCCGCCGGCGTTCGATCTCCTCCCACAGGTGGGTGATGAGCGCCGGCACGTCGGCCTCGGCATAAACCGCGTTGAGGCCATCGCGCGCCTCGGTCAGGTCGGGGCGCTCGTCGAGTGCCCACTGGTAATAATGCGCGGCGTCGCGCGGCTTACCCTGCGCGCGCAGCAGGTTGGCCAGGTTCAGGGCGTAAAACGCTTTGTATTCGTCTTCGAGCCCGATCGCGCGTCGGTAGAGCGCGACGGCCTCCTCGCCGCGGCCGGTATCGACATACAGCTTGCCGAGGTTGTTGAGCGCGCTGCCCGATTCGGGCTGGAGCGTCAGATACCGCTCGTAGTGCGTGATGGCGCGGGCGACATCCCCCCCTCTTTTTTGCTCGACGGAGCGCTGCTGGAGCGCGAGCCCGAGATTAAACTCGAACGACGCCTCCATGTCTACATCGCGCACGGCCCTCGCCTCGGTGAGCCCTTCTTCGAGAAGGAGGATGGCCCGGTCGAATTCGCGTGTTTTGAGGACTTCTCGGGCTGTGGTGAACTTGACGCGCGTGGACGTGCTCGTACTCTGGCCGGCGGCGGAGCCGGGGGCGAGTACGAGTAGGAGCAGGAGTGTAAGAAGGTGAGTGCGCATGTTACATCCCTCCTGGTGTTTCTTCGGTGATCAGGCCGCCCGCGGTGTGCATGAACGGGCGCCGACTGTATTTCACCATGAACAGCTGCATCTCCTTGAGGTGCGTGTTGCTCAGGACGGAGCGGATGGTTTGCCACTGGTCGGCCACGGCGTCACCGGGGTCGAGTTCTATGTTGGGGTACTCGAAACAGCGCTGGCCGTCGCCGGAGCACGAGATGGCGACGAGGATGTCGTCCGCGAAGCCGGGCGCACTCAGCGCGCCGGTCGGGCGGAGGAGCATGCGGCCCTGGGTGGCGACGCCGGCGAAGGACGACGTGAAGCTGGCGCGGAACTGGGTCGTGTCCTCGGGAAAATAGGCGGAATATCGGATCGGGATGGGCAACACGTTGGTGCCGGCGTCGAAATCGAAGAGCGGGCTGGGCGAGGTGATGAGGGCGAGCGGGATGTGGCCGAGGAATTTCCGGGTGAGCACGGCGCCGAAGGTATCGGTGAGGTGGCCCTCCATCCAACGCTCGATTTCGGCGGTCAGCCGGGTCGGGTCCTGGGAGAATTTTTCGTCGATGGCGTCGAAAACAATCGGGTTGCAGTGGATCCGGCCGTCGAAGTCCGCCTTGCCGAGGTCGAGCAGTTCGGTGCCGGCCACAAAGGCGTAAACGTGAGCGCGGATCTCATCGCCCAGGGTACGCTGGATTCCCTCGATGTCGATGATCAGGCGGTGATGGCTGGTTTCGGTCGGCGCCGGCCCGGTTTTCCAGACGATGAAGTCGAGCCCACCCAGTTCGTCGATGTGCTGGACGAAGGCCTCGGCGAGGTCGAACTCGAGCGTGGCGATGCTGGCAGGAAGCTGGTCCTGATACAGTGCGGCCGAGATCTTGACCTCGACATACACCTCGGGAAAATCGCCCGGGGCATCGTCTTGCGCGTGCACCGGCAAGAGGAAGAGGATGCCAGGGAGCATTCCGGCTAGGAAGCGGGATAAAGCGGCCTGAGGACGCATGGTTCGGGTGCCGGGTTATTTGAGGATTTCGAGCGTGTACGGGGCGTCGGGTACAGTAGTACGTAGGCTGAACAACGCATTGGGTTCCGGGTCGGCTGTTCGCACGACTTCGACGAGCAGCACGTCGCCGGCTTCTAGGCGACGGGTGACGACGACCTCCTGCGCCGGCCCGGTCGTCCGGTCGAGCAGCTGGTCGATCTGCGCGGGGTCGTCCGTCAGGCTGCGGAGGTAATCGTTGAGCCGGCCGAAGCGCTCGGACTCTGGCGTCCGCGCCACGATCCGCTCGACACGCTCGCGGTCCTCCCCGATACAATAGATGCGTTGCCGCATCGTATCAACCGACACGACGCGGTCGCCGATTTCGATCCGCAGCCGAATCGGGGAGGCGACGGGGCCGTCCACCTGGGGGAGGCGTTGCAGCAGCTGTGGCCCCGGGGCGATGCAGACGGTGCGCGCGTTGAGGTCGTCGTAGCCGGCGCGCAGCGTGCGCCAGCCTACCGTCCCGAGCAGCAGGAGTACGATCAGAACGGGCAGTTTAACGACACCGAGCAGGGACTGCCACCACGGCGGCGTCGGTCGGTTGAGCTCCCAGTCGGATGATTTGATCTCGCCCGCGGAGATGTACGGGCTCCAGTAGGCCTCGACGAAGTCCCGGTTGAAGAAGTCGCTGTGGGCGAAGTTGTGAAACCGGTCGCGCACCCGGCTTTTCCCGAATCCGAACGTCCCGGAAGGGCCGAAGCCCCAGGTCATGAATTTCGCCATCACCGGCCAGATGTCGCGCGTGCCGCAGTCATTCAAGATCTCGCTTTTGACCCGGTCCGCTACTTTATCCCACCGAAAATCCTGGGGGATGATGGAGCCGCAGAGGATGAGCCGATGGAGGGTGATGTCGGTCTCGTTGTCGAGCATCTGCGCCGTCGCGAAGGTGCCGAAGCTATGGGCGATGACCGTCAGACGGGCATCGGGATACTGTTTCCGGATATCACGCAGTTCCCGGGCGAGCTGTTGGACGGGGCCGTGGCGGGTGAAGACGGGCGTCAGAAACCGGAACATGCTGAAGTAGCCATACCGGATGGGGATGACCTTCTGCACGCTCGGTTCGTTCCCCAGGCAGTGCATCACCATTTCCGCCCAGGGCGCCTGGGTACGGATGCCGTGGACGAGGACGACGATCTGGGGAGCGTTATCGGTGTGGGCTGGAGTGGGCATGGTGATAATCGATGGTTCATAGTCGATGGTCGATAGTTGATGGTTGATAGTTAATTCGACCATCGATCATTGACTATCAACAATAAACCATCGACCATTGACCATCGACAGGGAATATAGCCGCGCCGGGATGGTTCGGCAATCGGCATCGCGCCATAGCCTCTTCCCACGACCCGCCCCGAGCCCATGATTGTCAAACGCGTCCTCCTTTCAGGTCTCCTTGTCGCCGTCATCGCAACCGGTTGCTCGTCGCCGCCAGCCAATCACCCCGATGATTGGGCCGTCTACCGGGGCGATGACCACGCGTCGGGCTTCTCCACACTGGCCCAGATCGACACGGCCAACGTGCAGCACCTGGCGCTCGCCTGGACCTTCGAGCCGCCGGGAGAAGAGCGGCTCACGATAGAATGCAATCCGATTGTGATCGACGGGGTGCTCTACGCGCTGTCCCCCGGCCTCCGCGCCTTTGCGCTGGATGCGGCCACCGGGAACATGCGCTGGTTTTTCGACCCGGACGACTACGGCGTCCGCCCCTGGAACGGGCAGCCGCACGGACGCGGCCTGGCCTACTGGGCCGATGGGAGCGATCGCCGGCTATTCTATGTCGCAGGCGGCCGGCTCTTCGCGCTCGATGCAGGTACCGGCAAACCCATACCCGCCTTCGGCGAAAACGGCTCGGTCGATTTTGGCCTGGGGATCGATCGCGACCTCCAAGGCCGGCCGATGAGCGCCACGACTCCGGGCATCGTCTTCGAGGATTTGCTCATCATCGGATCCACTTCGGGTGACGGCATCCTCAACGTCCCGCCCGGCGACATCCGCGCTTTTAATGTGCGGACCGGCGCCCTCGCGTGGGTCTTCCGCACGATCCCGCGCCCCGGCGAGTTCGGGTATGATACGTGGTCGCCGGATTCCTGGGAACGCGTCGGCGGCGCGAACAACTGGGCGGGGATGAGTCTGGATGCCGGGCGAGGCATGGTGTACGTACCGACAGGGTCGGCGACCTACGATCACAACGGCTCGGACCGCATCGGCATCAACCTCTTCGCCAACACGCTGCTCGCGCTGGATGCCCGTACGGGCGAGCGCATCTGGCACTTCCAGGCGGTCCATCACGATCTGTGGGATTATGACCTGCCGGCCGCGCCGACCCTCGTTGATGTGCAGATCGACGGGCACCTCCGGCCGGCGCTGGCGCAGACGACCAAGATGGGGCATCTTTTTGTGCTCGACCGCGTGACCGGCGAGCCCATCTTCCCCATCGAGGAGCGCCCGGTGCCGCAGTCTACCATCTCCGGCGAGCAGTCCTGGCCAACGCAGCCCTTCCCCACGAAGCCGCCGGCCTACGCGAAGCAGGGCTTCACCGAGGCCGACATTACCGATCTGACACCGGAAGCTACGGCCGACATCAAGAAGCGTCTCTTCGACCGATTCGGGCCGTCCGTCCTTTTCGAGCCCCCCTCGGAACGCGGCGCCATCTATGCCCCGCAGTTCAACGGCGGCACCGACTGGGGCGGCGGCGCGGTCAATCCAACCACGGGGATGTTTTTTGTCAACGCCAGTAATGAGCCCGAAACGATGACGATGTTGCCCGCGCCGGCAAACGCCAACCACGATTTCGACTGGGTGGCCGACGGGCACATCGAGGTCTACGACCCCGAGGGCTTCCCCATCTCGAAGCGCCCCTGGGGGACGATGAACGGGATCGACCTCAACACGGGCAACATCGTGTGGCAGGTCCCGCTCGGCACCTACCCCGAACTCGAAGCCCGGGGCCTACCGCCGACGGGCACCTTCAACATCGGAGGACCTATCGCCACCGCCGGCGGACTCGTCTTCATCGCCGCCACCCGCGACGAGCGTATCCGGGCGTTCCATCAACGCACGGGCGAAATGCTCTGGGAGTACCAGCTCCCGGCCGGCGGCTACGCCACGCCGTCGACCTACGCGGTGAACGGCAGGCAATATGTCGTCATCGGAGCCGGCGGAGGCGGCAAGGCCGGGACGAAGCAGGGGAACGCGTATGTGGCGTTTGCGCTGCCCGACACTCGTTAATTGCCGAGCACCCCGCTGGGCGTTACCTTTTTCTTGACGACGGCGAACTTGAGGGTTTTACTCGTCACGCCCGGCACCTCGACATGGATCAGGTAGATCCCGCTGCCGATAGGCAGACCGCTGTCGGTTTCCAGATCCCAGGTGATGAAGCGGTCCGGACTGTTTTTGGAGATGGTCTTGATCAGCGTCCCGTTGAGGGTGAAAACGCGGATCGTAGCCTCGGGGGGCAGGTTGGTGAAACGCACCTCGTCGGTCCCCCGGCTCCGCTCGTAGATCGATGCCCCGATGTACGGGTTGGGGACGACGCCGATGGCCGCGACGTCGATCGGCCCCTCGGTTGGCACCACGCCGAAGCCGCGGGTGTCGATGGTGAAGACATCGCCGGCGCGGGCCGGCTTGTTCGTGTAAATCCGAAAGACGGTCCCCACTTCGGGCAGGGGCGCGTTGACCGTTGGCAAGGTGCCGCCATTGAAGTTGACCAGCACGGTGCGGCCAAGGACTTCGCCACCCGTTTCGGTGGTTACACCAGCGAAGAAGTCCCGATACCCCTGCTCGCCGGCACTCTGGTCGACGGGCAGATTCCAGTACACCCAGTCGGTGAACGGGTCGTTGTCGCCGCCCGAGATCGGGTGGTCACCCCCGAGGTCAAACACCAGACTGTCCGTACCCGCGGCACACGCTTCTTCGCAGATCCCGGGAATCAGGCGGAGATCGTCGCTGGGGTCGCCGAACGAGCCGACGCCCACGCGCCAGAGTTCGAAGGGTACTTCGGCAAAGGCGCCATCCTCACGGGGGTCATTGTCAACGTGGCGCCAGGCGAGGCAGTCGGTCATTTCGATTACGCCGTTGATGCCGGCGGCGCAGGCCGGCGTGAAGCGCATCTCCCAGTCGAAGTCGGCCAAACGGGTGCGGTTGTCGTTGCGGAGCGAACGACTGACGAAATTGCCCGCAAACGCTGGATCTCCGTCGAAGTTGATGATCGATGCTCCGCCGGCGTGGAAGCCCCAGTTTGCGCCGCTAACCTGCTGGATGCCGGAGTTCGGCCGATCGCTGAACGGATAGGTCCCCTCGGGCGTGATGCCGGACTCCACGAGTGTCGGAAAGCCGGAGCTGTTAAAGGCAAACGCGCCCATGTCGGGCGGGTCGATGGGGCCGGCGCTGTTGGCCACCGCGGCGAAGGCCTTAATGCCGAAATCGGGACCCAGGACGGAGAATCGCAGCCCGTCGATGACGGCCACGCCCTCCCTCAGCGGCGCCGGCCGGCCGTTGGCCGAGCCGTCGAAGACGACCAGGCCGTCGCGCTTGATGTCGTACGTACTCGCCGTGGCGCGGGCGGTCTTCGCGGCGGTGGCCGGCGCCGGGTCGATGGCATCCTCTTCGCGGAGGGCAGCCGGGGCGTCGACTTCGATGTCGTAAAATTCCACGGTGTAGGTGGCCTGCCGTACCCGTCCCGGGCTCACGACGTCCACCCACACAAAGCCGTCAGTAGGCCGGTTGGAGAAACCGATGAGATCGGGCTCCGCCAGGTTTTCGGCCGCCTCGCGGCTGGCCTCGGGGATGTCCTCCAGGGTGCGAGCGGGGGTGACGGTCACCCGCGCGACGTCGCCGCGCAGGATGCGGGGGAAGGAGATTTCGTTGTAGGCGTAGGCGCGCACGCCGAGGTGGTAAGTCCGGTAGTTGGTGAGGCCGGCGATGCGATGGAAATGCTGGACACCGGAGTCGGTGCCGCGAGCGAGTTCTTCGTTGAGTTCGTTGGGGAGGCCCTCGACGATGCGGGTGACGCCGTTGACGAGGTCGTAGGTGGCGATGACGGCGCCCACCGAGTCGGCCTCGGAGGTGAACTGGAGGATGTCGTAGCCCTCGAAGCGATAGTAGCGCTCAGAGAGGGAGGTGCCGGGGTCGGCGAGGGCGAGGGGATCGAACTGGCGGTAGCCGTCCAGGTAGTTGTTGGAGGAGGCCGGGTTGGACCACTCGAGGACGACCTCGCGGTCGGTGGCGGTGGCGGTGACGAGGGGGCCCCCGGGGGGTGTCGCGAGCTGGAAGTTGTTGTCGAACAGGGCCTGGACGGCCTGGTCGGCGCGGCGGAGGGCGGCGACGGATTCCCAGTTGTCGGTGCCTTTTGCGAAAACCACAGCGAACGTGATCTCTTGGAAGTCACCCGGGTTGAGCTGGAAGGGGCCGGTGGCAATGACAAATTGACGATCAGCCGGCGAGATAGGAGGGACCGATGAGGTGAAGGGGTCCGGGTTTCGTTCGGTCCAGCCCGTATTCGAGTACGGATCACCCGAAAACATGAAACGCGTGGGGATGGTCGATCCACCCCCTACACGATCCCGCCCATTGCCGCCATATGTGATTGGTAGTCCGTCTCGCGCATGTCCATTCATGTAGTTATAAAATTCGACCGGTGTAACGGGGTCGCCGGTCCAACTACTACCGCCCCCGTTAAAAAACACAAAAGATGTCATAGGGAGGTTACGAAAGCCATGTAGTAGATGGCCGCCGACCCTGGCTGTATCCGTGGGCGAAGGGACGATGGGGCCTTGAACAAAATCGTATCCAAGCGCCGGAGGAGGCGAACCATATCCGTAAATGGAGTTGTCATCGTTGTCGGCGTTGAAGACATACCCAATTCCCAGCGTCGAGTCTGATCCAACATAATCATCCGAGAAGTTGCCAAGATCGGGATCGATATACATGCCGAAGTACGTTCGATTCAGGGGGAGGGCATTTCGTACGTAGATTTGGAAGCGATAAAAAGTCGCATCGCCAATAGGGCCTATTGGCAGAAATTTGTCATCTCCCGTTCGTGCTACCTGCCTGAAGGCGAAGGCAGATCCATGCATTTCGATACCAATAGGCTCACCGTTTGAACGTTCATGCACGTTGCCTACATCATTCATGACCCACCAGATCATCTGATCGCCGAGAATCGCCGGCCGCTCGCCGGCCTCCAGGTCGATCACACGGTCTTTTCGCTGGGCGAGCGGGACGTTGATGTCGAAAGCCAGCTCTTCGCCGGCTTCATCGATCTCTCCATCCCCATCGTCGTCGACGCTATTGTTCGTGGGTGCGAGGGTGGGCGCCCCGAGGCCGGTGGGCCAATCGCGTAGATCGTTTGTAGGGATGCCGGTGGCTTCGTACGCCTCAATGTCTGAACGATAGATGTTGTAGAGACGGTCGTACGCCGAGCAGTCCGAAGGCGGGTTGCCATTGTCGTCGATTGGGCCGGCCCAGAACTCCCATGGGCCATAGGTCGTGCCAGCGGCGCGGGGGGTTGTTTCTGAGCCAACATATCCGGCGATCCAGATGTTCGTCGCAAAGATGGCGTGCGTAGGGGAGCCCTTCGGTACATTGTAGACATGTGGCTCGCCCCGGTAAAAGAGCCCTCCATTGTTCAGAATCCGGGCGCGGACGTTGTTGACGTCCAGGTACGCCTCGCCGAGCGCGGGAGAGCATGTGCCTACGGATTGCGCCCGGGCGATGCCTGCCAGCGCGGCGGCAGCAAACGCGATAACAGCCAGGCGAAGCAGGGTCCGCCGGCCATGGTTCGCAAACGATGTGGCCATGGTGCCTTACGATGAGGAATGCCGGCGGCATCACGGCCGGCCTAACACCAAATGTATGACGGAACGGGGGGTTCGTAAAGGGCAGAAATTAATGCAAAGTGCAACGTTAATACTTCGGACAGTTTACAAATCAGGGCACTGCCGCTTGAAAAATCAGGCCCCTCCCCGTATCAAGTACGGGGCAGGCTCTCGATTCGAGGAGGGGCCTGATCGTCAGGAACGGTCCAGCTACAAAAAGTGTCCGAAGTATTAAACGTGCAAAATGAAAAGTGTAGTGCGTACGGACGTTGACTCGTTGCGCGTAACGTCACCCCCTAAGTCCATTTTTCACTTTTCACTTTTCACTTTCTTCACTCTTCTCCCACCAGCTTAAAGCTCCTCGCCATCGCCTCGTAGGTCACGCGGAGCGCCTCCTGGTCGTCCATGTCGCGGAGGGGCTGGTTGAAGGGTTCGGCGCGGATGGGGCCGTCGTAGCCGATGGCGGCGAGGGCGATGAGAAAGGCTTTGAGGTTGATCTTGCCGGTGGCGCCGGGCAGCTCGCGGGTGCCGTCGATCTGCTCGTCGCGGGAGAGATCGACCCGCGCGTCGTTGAGGTCGACCACGACAACATCGGCCGGCGTGAGGGCGCGAATGTCGGCCTCGGTGTCCTCGGCGCAGTACCAGTGGAAGCTGTCCAGTACAAGCCCCACGTTGGTCCCTCCGATATCAGCGATGAGTTCGCGGGCTTCGGCCATGGTGCGGAGGAACGGGTAGCGGCCGCGGGTGAGGAGGGTTTTCGGCCCCACGTATTCGAGGCCGAGGCGGGCGTCGTGATCGTCGAGGATCTCGGCGCAGGCGCGAAGCCGGGCGGCGTGCTGCTTCCAGTTTTGTGTGTACGTCAGCTCGTTGTGGAACGGCATGATCCAGGTGTTCATCCGCGTCGCGCCGGCGCGTTCGAGCGCGGCGGCCAGCCGGGGCAGGGCTTTTAATCCGTCGCTGAACGCGGCCTCCGTCGTCCGAAAATCGACCGGCAGGTTGCCCGATTCCCAGGTGATATCATGCGCCTTCATCTTCGACAGGTGGTCGGCCATTTCCACCTCCGAAAACGCCGCGAGCTGATCGGGCATGGAGACGATGGCCTGGTAGCCGTGGTCGATGGCCATCTGGAGCACCGACTTCTGGTCCGCCGCCACGCCGATGTTGCCGGGGTTGAGGCTGATGCGGAAGGGCGCCGGGCGGGCATTGGGCCAGGCGAAGGCGGAGCCGGCGAGCGGCAGGGCGGCAAGCGCCGAGGAGGCGGCGATAAAGCGGCGACGGGTCATGGATGCGGGCGGTTGCGTGGCGAGGATGCTGGAAGATAACGCACCGCCCGCAAGGTGTGCACGGCCCCGTCTAAAAAGGCCCCTACGCGCTTACGGTAGCGTCTTCAACCAGGTGTCGAGCTGGAGCGCCTGCTCCTCCATGCCCGAGGCGTTCGCGTGGCACCCGTCCTGGATGACCTGATCGGGCCCTAGCGGACCCAGCGTCAGGCCGGTTGTTGGCAGGGCGAGGCCCTCGGCCACGGCGAGCGAGGCCAGTTCGGCGGCGAAGGCCACGCCATCAGGGCCGGTGATCGAGCAGTTCATGCCGGGTTCATACGGCACCATCCCGGTCACGAAGACGGGGATGCCGGGGGCCTCTTCGGCGAGGCGGAGGCTTACATGCTGGAGGCGTTCCAGGTAGCCGGCCGGGTCGTCGGTGACTTCCTCGGCGCGGATGCAGATCTCCCAGAGGAGGAGGTCCGTCGCCGGCCACTTCAGCATCCCATCCTGAAAGGCGCCCCACTTGTTGTTGTAGCCGTTGTCGCCCGGCAGGCTCCACCGGTCGATCGTCCCCCCGCTGTACTGGGTCATGACCTTGGTGCCGTCGTCCGCGAACTTGTTCCAACTCGAGATATTCGTGTAGAGGTTGAGTCCGGCCCCTTTGTCCCGCGTCATGCTGCAGCCCAGGAAGCCGATGGTGCTGTCGACGGGTGGCAGCCCGATACCGATCGGCACCAGAAGGCCGGCGTCCACGAACCCATCGATCTGGCCCTCGGTGCTGAAGTCGATTTCGGTCCACTCCACCCCGTTTTTGGGTTTGATGCGGATGACCATGCCCGCGGCTCCGGCCGGCGCTGTGCCGATCGGGGTCTGGGGGTCGCGGTAGACGGTGACGGGCTCGCTGGTGAGTATCGCCGCGCCTTCCTCGAAGGCGGCGACATAGGATGCGTCCGTCAGATCGACATCCGGATCAGTATCCGCCCGGATGCTATCACACGAAGCCGCGAGCGCGACCAGGCAGACCAGATAAAACAGGTTGGCGGGATAGGAGAAAAAGCGGCGGATGGAGCGGTTCATCGGTTCGGCGAACGTAAGGTGATTCGGGGGCGCTCGCGCGAAAGGCGAGCACCGTGCCGAAGCCGGGAAGCGTGCGCCGACGCCAGGCAGGGGGCTCTGGGGGAGTACATGCAGGGAAAATGCTTCCGCGCATGAGGAGCCTCATTCCCGGGTTTGACAGGCGATGCTACGGCTTCCGATGCCGAACCTAAGCCGCCCCGAGTGGGCGCTCCGCCGGTGCGATCTGTGCGGAGCCGGAAACAACACGCCGGCGGTGGCCTTCAACCTGTTACCTATCCACCCGTCGCCGTCCGCCATTCTCGCCATGAAGCATACCACGATCTGGCTTTTCTTGACGGTGTTCGTTGTGGTGCTCGGCGGAGCGCTCGTCGGCGGGTGGTGGTGGGTGAAGCAGACGGTCGACGCCCCGTTTGTCGAGCGTCGCATCAACGAGGCCCTCGCCGAAGCCGGCAGCAACTACCGCGCTAGCGTTGGCGAGGTGACGCTCTCGCTTTTTCAGCGGTCTGTGGCGGTGGAGGACCTGGCGTTGATCGCCGACTCGTCGGCGGGTGAACCGCGGCTGACGGTGGTGGCGCCCCGTCTGGCGATATCCGGCATTCGCATAACGCCGTATGTTTTTAACCGGCGTATCGACCTCCATAACATTGAACTCGAAGGCGCCGAGCTGTTGTACGAGGCCGGCGAATCCTTGCCGGACAGCACCGGGGGAGAAGGCGCTCCGCCGGATAGTCTGGCGGAAACAGGCACCCTCACGCAACGCCTCGCGCGGCAGCTGCCCGAGATCGCCATCGGGCAGATCGCACTGCGGGACCTGACGGTGGTCTATCAGCCGGCCGGCGATGGACGCCGGCAACGGGTGGCCGGGATCGACATCGCCATGGACGACATCGCCGTCGACTCGACCTCGGCCCTCGACACGACCCGCGTCCTCTTCAGCCGCGACATCCGCCTCCTGCTGGCGCCGCAGGCTTTCGCGGCGCCGGATAGTCTACACCTGTTCTCCGTCGGGGCGATTGAAGCCTCCACCCGCGATTCGTTCGTGCGGATCGACTCGTTCGTGGTCACACCCACGGTGTCCGAGGAGGAGTTTTCGCGTCGGATCGCGTTTCGTCGCGACCGAATGGGGTCCGGCATCGCCGGCATCCGCCTGGAGGGGCTGGACGTAAAGACCTTTCTCGAGGGGCGAGCCTTCCGGGCCGGGGGACTCGCCATCGACTCCGCCTTCCTCGATGTGTACAAGAACAAGCAGGTCGCGGAGGATCCAAACAAGACGACGCCCCTCCTGCCGCACGAAGCGTTGCAGGCGATCGGGATCCCTGTGTTTCTCGATTCGGTCGCAATCCGCACGGCGGATATCGTGTACCGCGAACTGGAAGAGGATGGAGCGCTGGAGGGGGTGGTGCGCTTCGAGCGCGTCAACCTGATTGGTTACAGGATCAATTCCGAACCCGACACCAGCCTCGCCGGCGGCGGCGCGGCGCTGCTGTATGCGCGCGCGATATTTCAGGGCGCCGGCCAGCTGCTGGTCGCCTTCGAGTTGCCGCTGCACGGGTCGACTTTTGCGATGCGGTATCACGGCACGCTGAGCGCGATGCCGGCCGACCCCGTCTCGCCGCTGCTCACCAATCTGAAGGGCATCCGCATCCAAAGCGGGCAAGTAGACAGCCTCGCGTTCGACATCCGCGTGACCGACGCGCAGGCGGATGGCGAGGTCCGTGTGGGGTATCACGACCTGAAGATGGATTTTGTCGATAAGACGGATCGTTCGAAGCGATTCCAGGACCGGCTGAAGACCTTCTTCGTAAACGGCCTTCTCATCCATGACAGCAACCCCGCCGGCCCCAATGATTCGCTGCGCGTGGGGACGACCGCCTATGTGCGGGACGAGGATCCGTTTTTTCGTTTTTTATGGCGCGCGCTGCGGGATGGACTCAAGGAGTCGGTGAACCGGTAGGGGGGAGAGGATGGACCTCGGATTATGGGTTTGGGAGGGCAAACGCGACGATCGTCCCCCCTTTCGGCCGGTTCGTCTTGGCCCCTCCCGCTGAGACGACCACATACTGCTTGCCGCCGGCGAGGTACGTGCTGGGTGTGGCGTTGCCGTCGAGCGGGAGGTCGTGCTCCCACAACACGGCGCCGGTTTCTTTGTCAAACGCCCTGAACATGGCATCGGCCGTTGCGCCGATAAACACGAGGCCGCCGGCGGTGACCACCGGGCCGCCGTAGTTCTCGGTGCCGGTGATCGGGATGCCACGGGCCGTCAGCTCCTTGTATTCGCCAAGCGGCACCTTCCACTTGATTTCGCCCGTGTTGAGGTCGACGGCGTTAAGCGTCCCCCAGGGCGGTTTGATCGCCGGGTACCCTTCTTCGTCGAACCAGCGTTCGAAGCCGCGGAAGACATAGGGCGGGTCGGACTCCGCGCCTTCGGTGACGGGGCCCGGATCGCCAAACAGGAAGTTCACGATGGCCTCGCGGTTGGCCTCGGGCAGCCGGTCGAACGACGGCATCCGAGCGCCGGGCTGGACGAGCAGTTGCATCACCTGCTCCTTCGTGAACCGACGAGGCACATCGACGAGTGAGGGGAAGCCGCCGCCGGGGTTGCCGGCCCGATCGATTCCGTGGCACGAGGCGCACCGGATCCGGTAGTGGCGCTCGCCGGCGGGGAGCGGCGTCCCATCCGGCTGACGCGTGGGCACCAGCTGGTAGAACCAGGGGATTTCGTTGATATTCACGTACAGGATGCCGTCTGGATCGGCGGCCGAGCCGCCCCATTCCATCCCGCCATCGTACCCCGGGAAGATGATGCTTTGTTCGAGGCTCGGCGGTGGGAACGCCCCGTACGAGCCGGACTGCCGGATCACCTCTTCGGTCAGCTGCCGGGCGCGAGGAGAGATGGTGGAATAATCGTTGGCCGTGTACATCTGGCGCATGAGGGGCGGCGGCTTCGTCGGAACAGGCTGCGTGGGCCAGGTTTGGATCTCGGGCAGAAGCGTCGCGGGCGCCGGCCGCTCCTCGATCGGCCAGAGGGGCTCGCCTGTGACGCGGTCGAACACGAACAACAAGCCCATTTTGGTACCCTGTGCCACGATGTCGAGCGGCTTGCCGTCGTGTTGCACGGTCAGGAGCGTCGGCGGCGTCGGGTTGTCCATGTCCCAGAGGTCGTGGTGGACCAGCTGGTGGTGCCACAGCCGCTCGCCGGTGTCGGCGTTGAGGGCGATGATGGAATTGGCGAACAGGTTCTGCCCGTGCCGGTCGCCGCCGTAGAAGTCGGGGCCGGCCGTCTCCGTGGCGGCGTATACGATGCCGCGTTTGGCATCCAACGCGATGCCCGTCCAGGCGGACGCCCCGCCCGTTTTATCGAGGTACCCCTCGGGCCAGGTGTCTGAGCCGTATTCGCCGGGGCGGGGCAGGGTGTGGAAGATCCACCGGCGCGCCCCCGTCCGCACATCGAACGCGCGGACGGCCCCGGGCACGTCTTCGCCCACATTGGCGCCGACGATGAACATATCCTTGTAGATGTAGCCGGTGCTATTGAGCCCTACGTTGGGCCGGCCCTCGACATCCATCCCATCCCCCAGGTGGATCCACCCGCCTTCGCCGAACGACGGCACCGGCACGCCCGTCCGCGCATCGAGCGAAAAAAGCCATGGGCCGCGGGCCGAGAGGATGCGTTTGTCATCCCCATCCTCCCAGTACGTGATGCCGCGCTGCGCCTCGATGCGCCGGGTGGGCTCATGCGTCTGGATGGTCGTCGGGTCGAACGTCCAGAGGTGCTCGCCGGTGGCGGCGTTCAGGGCGATCACCCTTCGGCTGGGCGTGGGGGTATAGAGCACGCCATCGACGATCAGGTTGTTGGCCTCGTAGAGCGCGCTGTCGCCGGTGACGAACGTCCAGGCGACCTCGAGGGTGCGGACGTTTTGGGTGGTGATCTGGTCCAGCGTGGAGTACTGATTACTCGTTGGGTGGCCGAGGTAGTGGGCCCAGTCGGCGCCGGCGCCCTCGGGCGGTTGCGGCGCGCAACCGGCGGCCAGGAGGAGGATGGCAAAGTAGGGGTAGATCGGATGCATGGGCGGGAGAACGGCTGATGCTATGGGGTATCGCGCGCAAGATAGGCAACGCGCCGGAAATCATCGCCTCCCATCAAAAAAAGCGCTTCAGGGAGATTCTTGACTATCGTTGACCCTCGTTCGATATTCGATGCACCGCGTCCTCCCAGCCCTCAACCGCCATGCCCCAGCTGCTCTCCGCCGACATCGTGATTCTGGGCTCGGGGCCAGGGGGCAGCGCGCTGGCCTATGCCCTGAAGGATAGCGGCGCCAATGTGCTCGTCGTCGAACGCGGCGGCTACCTGCCGGCCGAGCCGGCGAACTGGGACGCCAGGGCCGTCTTCGGCGAAGGGCGCTACAAAACCACCGAGCGCTGGTTCGACACCGTGCGCCGCCGGCCGTATCGCCCGGGCAACCACTACTGGGTGGGTGGGCAGACGAAACTCTACGGCGCCAACCTGCAGCGCTTTCGGGTGGAGGACTTTGCGGGGATGCGGCATGTGGACGGCGTCACGCCGGCGTGGCCCATCGGGTACGCCGAGATGGAGATGTATTACGGACAGGCCGAGGCGCTGTTTGGTGTCCGCGGCGAAGCCGGCATCGACCCGACCGAGCCGCCCCGCTCCACCCCGTATCCCTTTCCGGCTATCCCACACGAGCCGGCGGTCGCCGAACTTGTCGAGGCGCTCCGGTCGCAGGGCCTCCATCCCCATCCCCTCGAAATGGCCATCGACTGGGGCGAGGGGGGATGCAACCGGGACACGCCCTGCACGGGCTGCGACGGGTTTCCCTGTTACGCGGGCGGTAAAGGGGACGCCGAGCGCCAGTGCCTCCGGCCGGCGCTGGCCTCGCCGCAGGTGCGCCTGCTCACCGATACGCTCGTCCGCCGGATAAAAACGGCGGACGGGGGCCGGCGGATCGTCGCGGTAGAAGCCCTGCACCGGGGCGACCTGGTGACGATCACCGGGTCCACCTTCGTGCTGGCCTGCGGGGCCGTGAACTCCCCGGCGGTGCTGCTTCGCTCGCAGGACGCCGCGTGGCCCGAGGGCGTGGGTAACCGCTACGATCAGGTGGGCCGACGGTACATGATCCAGAACCAGAGCGCCCTGATGTGCGTGCGGCCGTTGCGGCGGACGCGGCTGACGATGCAGAAGACCGTCGGCCTCCACGATTTCCTGTTCGCCGCTCGCGGCTTCCCATATCCCGCCGGCGCCATCCAGACGCTGGGGAAGCTGACCGGGCGGATGATCCAGTCGGACAAGCCCTTTCTGCCGGCCGCGCTCCTCGACTACCTCGCGGCCCGGAGCATCGATTGGTGGATGACTACCGAGGAGTTGCCCGACTCCGAGAACCGCGTCCTCCTCGGCGACGGTGGGCGGATCGAGGTAACGTGGCGACCGAACAACGAGGCCGCGCACCGGGTGCTGCTCGCCCGGGTGAAGCAGGCCATGCGGCGGGCCGGCTACCCGTTTATCTTCCACAAACGGTTCGGAATCGAAGCCAACGCGCACCAGTGCGGGACGCTGCGGATGGGCGCCGAGCCGGCGGACTCCGTCTGCGACCCGACCGGGCGGGTGCACGGCGTCGACAACCTGTTCGTGTCCGACGCCAGCCTGTTCCCCACCTCCACCGCCATGGCTCCGACGCTGACGATCGCGGCGCTGAGTTTGCGGTTGGGCGCGCGGTTGGCCGGGCGGATGTAGCCGGCAGGTGAATCGCCTGAAGGCGATCATTTGCACGAAATGTGAAATGGGTGGGGTGCTGCTTTTTTGATCGAATCGCATTATGATACCCTCGCGTTCGATTGTGTCATGAATACCCCAATCGCCATGCCCAAGCCGCTTTCCAACCACGACCGCGTCGTCAAGGCCGTTATCCGCGAGTTTGAGTATTATTCCGAGGGTTTTTTTGCGGGCGAGACCCTCGCTGGCGGCATCCGGCTCTGGCGAGACTTTGCCGCCAGCGTGGACCTGAGTGCTACCCGAAAACCGGAGATATGGGCAGGAGCGCTGCTGTATCTATACGACCGCCTCCAGGCCGGCAGGATGTCGCAGGAGGATGTGGCCATCTATGTGGATGTGAGTGCGATCTCCATCAGCAAGAAGTACCGGGAGATCGCGGAGACGCTCGGGGTGGTCTGGGCGGATCCGCGGTACCTGACGGAAGGGCGCCGCCGGAATATTCTGCGTCTGATTGGGGCTGTTCCCGAAGATCTGTCGGTGCTCGAGTCCTTGCGTGAACATCGCGGCGCGGCCTCGGAGGAGTCCCTGTCCTACCGGCTGGACCTGGCGATGGAGGAAGCCGTCAGGGGTATGGACGCCTACAGGATGGAACAGGTGGAAACAGCGAAACAGCATTTTTACGCCGCGCTAGAACTCGACGACTACCTGATGGTGGCGCACAACGGCCTGGCCCGGATTGCGATGGATGAAGATCTTTTGGACGAATCCGAGGCCTATTTCCGCAAGAGTGCTTCGATAGCGCGCGAAACCATGCCTTCCCTGACGCCTGAAGCGTTCGATCTGGAAGATGAACTGCAGCAGGCGGTGTATCTGGAGGCGCTCCAAGGGCTGGGGGTGATATACATGGAATCGGGCCGTTTTCGCGAGGCCGCGGCGGAGTTCGAGGAGATCCACAGGCTCCACACCGGCGATAATTCCGACACGGCGTATTTGCTGGGGCCCATCCATCATGTCCTCGGCGATCGGGATCGGGCAAGCCACTGGTACGGCGAAGTGAACGAGTACATGGAAGTAGACCTGATCGAGCCGCACGTCTTGCTGTCGTACGGGCAGTTCGAATGGGAATCCGGCCGGCTCGAGCGCGCCCTGGAGGTGTGGCGGTTGTGCTTTTTTGGCAACATCTATCTGGCGCCGATGCTGCTCGGACTCCCCCTTCCCGAGGGGCCCCTGTGGCACTTCCACCCCTTCGAAGGGCCCGACTACGCCGAGGACAGTATGCTTCTATGGGGTGATCTGTGGCGTCGGGATCCACGCATGGGGCACCTCCTGCGCCGGCTCTGGTTCGATGCCGACATCGCGGCCGATAGAGAGCGCTGGCTCCAGTTGGGCAAGACGTTGGCTGCCGAGGCCGAGGCGATGGAACGGACAGGCGACGTCGCCGGCATGAATACGTTTAAACGCCGCTACGATGCTCAGCAAGCCATCGAGGTGACGCCGGTTTCACCCGGGACGCTAAAGCGGATGCGTCTGGGGGAAATTCTGAAGAATTGAACGTGGTTTTTGCTTTCGTTGTGACGGGTTGTGCCCGAAGTATGGGGCGAAGCGCCTTATATTAACGGGTAATCTCGCGCTGGTCTTGACGGCGTCGAAACGAGGAAGAGATGGAACTGGCACACTTTATACTTACCAACATCGAGCCCATCCTGATGGAATGGGAATCCTTTGCCCGTAGCCTCGAGCCCGGGAAGACCATGACCAGGCTCGCCCTTCGAGGCGACGCCGAAATGATCCTTCGCGCCACCGTGCGGGACATGGCTGCCACACAGAGCGTTTCTGAGCAGTCGAGCAAGTCCAAAGGCCATGGCGGCGCCGGGGGCGAGGCCAGCGACGGCCTCGACGATGCCTCCGCCCTACACGGCTTGGGGCGCATTGGCTCGGGCTTCGATATCGTGGAGGTCGTTTCCGAATACCGCTCCCTGCGCGCCAGCGTGTTGCGCCAGTGGCGGGGGAGCCTCCCCCATCCTACTGCCTACGACATCGCCGACATCATCCACTTCAACGAGTCGATGGACCAATCGCTGGCCATTGCCGTCGGCAGTTACACCAGGCGCGTCGACAAGTCGCGACGCATGTTCCTCGCCATCCTCAGCCACGATCTGCGCAACCCGCTGAACTGCATCCGCATGGCCGCGCGTCTTGGCTTGCAGGCTGAAGACCCGAGCTCGGAGTCTGCTAAGACGCTCGCGGTGATCGAGACCTACACGCGGGACATCTCCCTGTTGATCAACGACATGATCGACTTCGCATCGACGGGCCTGGGCAACGAGATGTGGCTGACGCGCGGGCCGGTCGATCTGGAAAAGCTTTGCCACGAAGTGCTCAACGGATTTCACCTGATGCACCCGCAGCGCACGATACGTTTTCGCCACGAAGGGGACCTCACCGGCCTGTGGGACGTCATGCGGCTCCAATAGGTCGTTTTTAACCTGATAGGCAACGCGCTGCAGCACGGCTCGGCCGACGGACCGGTCGAACTGTCGGTTACCTCTGAAGCAGAGTCGGTAGTGTTGAGCGTGCACAACGCCGGCGTTCCTATCCCACCGAAGTTGCTGGCGACGATCTTTGACCCCATGTTGCGCCACGCTACTACGGCCGAATCAACCACCCGGCGCGCTCCGGGCAGCATCGGGCTGGGGTTGTACATTGTGCGAGAGATCGTCGACGCCCACGGCGGCACGATCGGCATCACCTCAACGACGCACGAAGGCACGACGTTCACCGTCCGCCTTCCCCGGCAGCCTCCGGCTGAGGGCGATGATCGGAGCGGTGGGAAAGCAGTGAAATGACCTATCGCGGTTCATCGTTGCGCCCGTGGTCCCATCGGGATCCGTTCTCGCCCTGAAGCACTAGTCCTCTTTTCATCCTTTCTGATGGTTGGTTTCAACTGGCAATCGCGTAGGTTGACCTAGTTGTAGGTGGCGGCATGTCGTAAGGCGTTCTTACCCATCGCCATAGCCGGCGTGTCGCGACCCCTGGCGGGCGGTTGAATCGGCGGAGCGGTGGCCGGCAGATGGACGTCCGGGCCCCCTGAAGCCGTTTCCTAAAGCAACACATCCTGGACGCGCGATCAATACCAATCGCGCGCGCCGGCCTCGTCGATAGTCAATACACCCTTAGAAGTAGAGGATCGAATTGACTACGAATAAGCACCGCCCCCCCGAACTATCACAGTCGCATTCGGACGCCTCAATGGGTGAGGGACTGATGCAGCGGGCCCAGTGGCTGAAGGTCACACTCTACAGCATAGGCGATGCGGTCATCGCCGCCGATGCCGAGGCCCGCGTCACGTTCATGAACCCCGTGGCCGAGGCCCTCACCGGCTGGACGGCCGAGGACGCCGCCGGCGTGCCGCTGGACCTTGTGTTCGTCATCGTAAACGAGGAGACGCGACTGACAGTCGAGAGTGGCGTCGCAAGGGCCCTCCGTATGGGCGTCGTGGAGGGGCTGGCCAAGCATACGCTACTCATTGCCAGAGACGGCGCCGAGCGGCCCATCGACGACAGCGTCGCCCCGATCCGCGACGAGGCCGGGCAGATTGCCGGCGTCGTGCTCGTGTTCCGCGACATAAGCGAGCGCCGGCTGAAGGAGCAAGCGTTGCAAGACGCCCTCGCCTACGCCGACGGCATCTTCGCGACGCTACGCGAACCGCTGCTCGTGCTCGACGAGGGCTTCCGCATCGTGCTGGCGAATGCCGCGTTTTACCAGACCTTCGACGTCTCGCAGAGCCAGATCGAAGGCCGCATCCTCTACGACCTGGGCGACGGCCAATGGAATCTCCCCGAACTGCGGGTGCTGCTGGATGATCTCCAGACCGGGAACGACGAGTTTTACGACTTTGAGGTGAAGCGGGATTTCCCGGCCATCGGCAGCAAGGTCATGCTGCTGAACGCACGCCGCCTCCACATCAACGCCCGCCGCATCCGTAAGCCGGGAGCCCCCACGGCGCTGATCCTACTCGCGATCGAGGACGTGACCGACGAACGGGTCTCACTGCGCCGCATGCAGGCCTCCGAGCAGCGCTACCGGCGGCTGTTCGAGTCGGCGCGCGACGGCATCCTCATCCTCGACGCCGAGAAAATGGAGATCATCGACTCCAACCCGTACATGAGCGAGCTTCTTGGCTACACGAAAGAGGAGTTCTGCGAAAAGCAGCTCTGGGAGATCGGCCTGTTTCGGGACAAAAAGGAGAGCGAGGCCGCCATCGAAACGCTCCGCGAGAAGGGCTACGTCCGCTACGAGGACTTGCCACTCGAGAACGCCGAGGGCCAGGTGCAGGAGGTGGAGTTCATCTGCAACGTCTACACCGAGGCCGGCCACAAAGTCGCACAGTGCAACATCCGGGACATCACGGAGCGCAAGGGGTTGGAGCGGCAGATCCACGACCAGGCCCGCGCACTGGCCGACACCAGCCAACGCAAAGACGAGTTCCTGGCAATGCTCTCGCATGAGCTTCGCAATCCGATCGCCCCCATCTTCAGCGCCCTTCACCTGATCGGGCAACAGGATAACGAGAACGAGGTGCAGCGCGAAGCCCGCGGTGTCGTCGAGCGGCAGGTGCGCCACCTCTCGCGGCTCGTGGACGACTTGCTGGAGGTCTCTCGCATCACCACCGGTCAGATTCGCCTCCACCTCGATCGGGTGAGTGTGAACAACATCGTCAAGCGTTCGATCGAGCGTGTGGCGCCGCTGATCAAGCGCCGGGAGCAAGAACTCACGGTCTCCCTCTCCGACGACGTCCTGTGGCTTCACGCCGACTCGGGGCGGCTGGAGCAAGTCATCGGCAACATCCTGGACAACGCGTCCAAGTACACCGAGGTCGGTGGCCTCATCTGGCTTACGGTCGAATCCGTGGACAATCACGCCGTCATCTGGATTCGAGACAACGGAGTCGGCATCGCGGCCCCCTGCTTCCCCACGTCTTCGACCTCTTCACGCAGGCCGACAAGTCGCTGGACCGGGCCGATGGCGGCATGGGGATCGGCCTGTCGCTGGTAAAAAACCTCGTCACCCTGCACCGGGGCACTGTCGAGGCCTACAGCGACGGCCTCCGATCGGGCAGCGCGTTCGTGGTCCGGCTGCCGCTCGCCGACGGGACCGTGAAGCCCCTGGAACCTGCCGTGGCGGCGCCTTCGATGACGGCGACCGAGGGGCTGCGGATTCTGGTGGTGGACGACAGCGAGGACGCGGCCCGGATGTCGGCGATGCTGCTGCGCTCGTGGGGTCACGAGGTTCGCGTGGCCTACGACGGCCCTTCATCTCTTGAACGGGCGATCGGGTTCCAGCCGGACGTGATCCTGCTCGACATCGGGTTGCCCGGCATGGACGGCTTCGAAGTGGCCCGACACGTCAGGGGGCTGCCCCATCTCGAAGGCGTGCGGCTGGTGGCCCTCACCGGCTACGGGCGGGACACCGACCGGCGGCGTTCCGAAGAAGCCGGCTTCGACCTTCACCTCGTCAAGCCGGTTGAACCGGCGGATCTCAAGGCGCTACTTGCCGGGTTCCAGCCGGCGAAGGACTGAGCCGGACGGCGCTCTCTTTCCGATGGTGCTTCGTATGAACCGCCCCGGATTTGCCGGAGACTTCAACATTTGAGAACGTGGAGTCATGGACAAACGCGCAAGGTACTCCCCTGAGGTATGGGAGATGTCCTCCACCATCACGGCCTCGAGAACCTGTTCGTGTCCGACGCCAGCCTGTTTCTCACATCGTCTGCCATGGCGCCGACGCTGACGATCGCCGCGCTGAGCTTGTGGCTGGGCTGGTTGCTGAGAGCGGTGGAACAGAGCCCGAACTGGATCCGCCGCAAGGCCATTCTGGAGTCTGCGAGGATGATTTATGCGGCGGGATGACGCCATTCTACTCGAGAACCTGAGGCCGCTATTGCCCCCGCGCCCGGATGCCTGACCGGCGCCGTCGAACGAAAAAACCCGAAGGGTCTCACAGACCCTTCGGGTTTCGATCGTCATCTCCCCGGGTAGAAGATGCCCGGCACTTCGTCTTGCCCCGCACCGCGGGCTATAGCGTCCAAAAACAAGGACTTGCCGTCCGGTCGTTTTGTCGCCTTTCTCGCCGCGCAGCGTCTGTACCTCGTATCGTCCGCTAACAATTGGGCTAACACGGGAGGCGGGGCGTCGTGCCTCATTTAATGTGTATCGGGTACCAGGCGGGCCTAAGTACATTCACGTGGAATCCTGTCGGATTATCGTGAGTGGTTTCAGGTTAAGAGTTCACAAACTGTTGAGATTTCTACAATCCAGGGCATCGTCATCCCCCGGTCAAAGCCGGGGGCAGGCTCCCGCGGAGGCGGGAAACGAGCGAAACGACTTACGAAGTAATCCAGCCATCAGACTGGCATTTTTCTGGGTCCCCGCCTGCGCGGGGATGACTTGCTCCTTATGCAATACGCAAATCTCAACAGCTCTAAGAAGGAATTTGTCAAGTAGGGCCTGTTTTTTCTTTGACATACGAACCTCTCCCGTGCGAGGCGAGTCGTCGTTTCGCCGGCGTTTCGGCAGGTCAGTAGCAGCTGAGTCATGTGCGGTGTAGCCAGTCCGGTAGACTATCGCTTCGGATGTCCACTGGAACGATGCATGATTGTCCCTTGTGGCGTCCATACAGCTCTTCGGGCTTACCTCAGCCTGTGGGCGTGAGGCTGGCAACGGCCTATCCCAGATAGAACCCCGGCGCGGCTACGTGCTTCCCAATCAGTTTCTGGGGTCTAAAAGACCCAGTTGGGATTCCGGGCTTGCACGTAGCGGCCACGAGCGGTTAAAAACCGCAGGCAGGGCCTTCGTTCGGCTCAGAGGTTTCCCTTTGAAGCAGCCGTTGAAGTTCTCTTGCTTCTTCAGTACATAAAAAACGATGCGAGCCAGTTCCTTGGCGACCAGCGTCCGCGCGATGGCTTCGGGCTTCTTACGCTTTTTGCCGCGGTAGAAGTCCTTGATTTCGCTGTAGAACTGGATCGCTCGCACGGCAGCGTGCGAGAAAGCCAGCTTGAGGTAGCGGTTTCCATCTTTGCTCGTCTGCTGACGCGTGCGCCCACCGGAGTTTTTAGCCGAGGGGACCAGCCGACAATACGAAAGAAACTGGCCTTCACTCTCAAAACGCTCGATCGTATCGATCTCAAGCATCACGGTGAAGGCCACTATTTTCCCGATGCCCGGAATCCGAATCAGACGCTGGATGTCGGCATCGGGGACAAGCTCCGGATAGAGCGCCTCCTCCAGTATCGTGATCTCCTGATCGAGGTGGAATGCCCCCAAAAATCGGATCCAATGTTTAAGTTAGTGCTGCACCCCAATCAGCAGCACGATGAAACGAACGAGGCACACGTCTGAGCAGATTATCACTCACCTCCGGAAGGTCGAGGCCATGACGGCCCGGAGCGTGGCGAACGATACGCCGAACTGGTGGGCAACGGTGCGAGTGCCCCCACGTTGTCCGTCGCGGTAGAATTTGAGGGTCTTGATGACCTTTGGATCGAGCGGGACCCGGGGGGGATTTCATGATGACCGTTTCTCGTGCGTTGCTCGAGATGGATGTATGGTGTCGCCGGCGGCGCTGGCGTTGTTCGTTCATCGCCTGGCGTCCTGTCTCGTGCGAATGCCGGCGCTGTTCCTCCTGAATGCGCTTAAGCTGGCGGCCGCCGGACAGCTTGGCCGCGAAGAACAACGCGGCCATCAACAGGAACGGCCATCCTTCCAGCAGCCAGGGCACATAGGCGCCGGTCATTATGTAGACGATCTCCGATTCAAAAGGCGGGTGCATATCATTTCCTTTTTTTGCGCGCCCGATACGCGGCCTGCCGGCAGGCATCCGAACAGAACCGGGCCTTCTTGCTGCCGACGGTGGCGGAGCATCCGACCCAGGAGCACGACTTCGTAGAGCCGGCGGTGTCCGTCCCCTTCTCTCGGCGCTCGTTGTCCGCCGCGCGCCGGCAGGCTGAGGGAAACATCCCCGACCATCACGGCGGACGCCATCTTGAAGAGCCGATCGGCCGCCTATCCACCAATGCGCTTCAAGCCCGTGAGCGCCGGGCCATGTTGTGCGAGCCAGTCCACACCCAATCGTGAAGGACTTTCATTTTTCGAATCGGACGGTCGAAGGAACTCGTCTTGCGATCCGGAACCTCCATGATTATCTTCAGGCGTCTAAAAACAACATAACCTTTTTCTAGCGCATATGGCCCAAGCTGAATGGGTCCTGACCAGGAGACGGTTTGGACAAACAATGCGGAGGGATGCCTGGTGGTTGCCGCCTCTCCTCGTCTTCTCAGGATTGTCCACGTTCATCGTTTATTCTACCTGGGCGGCATTTCAAGGCGTGCATTACACCTTTGGCCCTTATTTATCCCCTTTCTATTCTCCAGAACTTTTTGGCGATAGCCCGCACAGCTGGTTCGGTCCTCGGCCGGGTTTCTGGCCGGACATGTTGCCCTGGTCGCCGGCGTTCCTGATACTGTGGGCGCCGGGTGGATTTCGACTCACGTGTTATTATTATCGCGGCGCCTACTACAAAGCGTTCTGGGCCGATCCCATTTCGTGTACGGTGGGCGAACCTCGGAAACGTTATCGGGGCGAGAACTCCTTTCCACTGATCATCCAGAATATCCATCGGTACTTTCTTTACCTCGCGCTTCTCTTTCTCGTGTTCCTCTCCTACGACGTCTGGCTGGCCCTGTGGTTTACCGATCCGGTGACCGGCGTCGCGTCATTCGGGGTCGGCGTGGGCACACTGGTCCTGGCTACAAACGTCGTGTTGCTCGGCAGCTACACCCTGGGGTGTCATTCGTTGCGGCATCTGGTAGGCGGCGTGATGGACCGAATCTCGCGCTCGCCTGCGCGGCAGACAGCCTATAAGTGTGTGGGCTGCCTGAACCGCCGTCACATGATTTTCGCCTGGCTAAGCCTGTTCACGGTAGGTTTCTCCGACTTGTACATCCGCATGTGTTCGATGGGGATCTGGATCGATGTGAGGATATTCTAGATGGGAACGTACGAAGTATTCGAACACGATGTACTCGTCATCGGCGCCGGCGGCGCCGGGTTACGCGCGGCCATCGAAGCATCGGCGGCGAACGTCTCGGTGGGCCTTGTTTGTAAGTCGCTGCTGGGTAAGGCGCATACCGTTATGGCCGAAGGCGGGATCGCCGCGTCCATGGGAAATGTGGATCAGCGGGACAATTGGACCGTCCATTTTGCCGATACGATGCGGGGTGGGCAGTACCTCAACAGTTGGCGGATGGCGGAGCTTCACGCAAAAGAAGCGTCGGATCGAGTACGCGAGCTCGAAGCCTGGGGCGCGCTCTTCGATCGTACGCGCGAAGGGCGGATCCTGCAGCGAAATTTTGGGGGGCACAAATACCCGCGTCTGGCGCATGTGGGCGATCGGACTGGCCTGGAGATGATTCGAACGCTCCAGGATCACGGCATCCACCAGGGCGTCGACATCTATATGGAAGTCACGGTCGTGTCGTTGCTCAAAGACGGAGATCGTGTTGTGGGCGCCTTCGGATACGATCGGGAGCGCGGGCGCTTCAAGCTGTTCAAGGCGAAAGCCATCATCCTGGCCACGGGCGGTATTGGACGCGCGTACCGGATTACAAGCAACAGTTGGGAATATACCGGAGACGGGATTTCGTTGGCTTATAACGCCGGCGCCGACCTAATCGACATGGAGTTCGTCCAGTTTCACCCGACGGGCATGGTGTGGCCACCGAGTGTACGCGGCATTCTGGTCACGGAAGGGGTTCGTGGGGAAGGCGGCGTCCTGAGGAATGGAAACGGCAAACGCTTCATGTTCGACGATATCCCGGCCTCGTACAAGCACCAAACGGCGGATAACGAAGAGGAGGGCTGGCGCTACACCCAGGGCGATAAAGAGGCCCGGCGTCCCCCCGAACTGCTCACCCGCGACCACGTCGCACGCTGCATCGTGCGGGAAGTGAAGGAAGGACGCGGAAGCCCGCACGGCGGTGTTTTTCTGGATATTTCCTGGATAAAAGAGCGCCTTCCGGGTGGGGAAGCCCACATCAAGAAGAAGCTCCCCAGCATGTACCATCAGTTCAAGCAGCTGGCGGATATCGACATTACGAAGCAACCGATGGAGGTCGGCCCGACGACACACTACATGATGGGCGGCATTCGGGTGGATGCCGATTCGCAGATGACGAATGTGCCCGGCCTGTTTGCCGCCGGCGAATGCGCGTCCGGACTACACGGCGCCAACCGGCTGGGCGGCAACTCGTTGTCGGACCTCCTCGTGTTCGGGAAACGGGCCGGCGAATACGCCGCTGCGTTCGCGAAGGAACACGGGGCGGGGCGGATCGACGAGACGGCCATCGGAGAGACGCAAAAGTGGATGCTCGGCTTTTTCGACCACGCGAACGGCGAGAATCCGTATAAGATTCAGTCCGATTTGCAGGATATGATGCAGGACCACGTAGGGATCGTGCGCACGGAAAAGGAAATGAAAGTGGCTCTGGATGCGCTTCAGGAGCTGAGGGCGCTTTCGGAGAAGGTGACGGTGCCGGGAAATCGGGAGTACAACAGTGGGTGGCATACGGCTATGGACCTGTCGAATCTGTTGGTCGTGTCGGAGGCGATCGCTCTGGCGGCGCTGGAGCGAAAGGAGAGCCGGGGAGCCCACTTTCGCGAGGATTATCCCGGTAAGGAAGAGGCCTTCGCCACGTTCAACCACGTCGTCCGCAAGGGGCCGGACAGTTCGATGCAGATCCTGCGCGAACCCTTGCCCTCCGTGCGGGAGGACCTCCGACAGATCATCCAGAGAGAGAGTCAGTAATGGCAAGAGCGACGTTCAACATCTGGCGCACGGACGCCGCCGGCGGGCGATTCGAGACGTACGAAACCGAGGTTTCGGAAGGGATGGTGGTACTCGACGCCGTCCATCAGATCCAGATGGAATCCGCCCAGGACCTCGCCGTCCGGTGGAACTGCAAGGCCGGCAAGTGCGGATCATGCTCGGCCGAGGTGAACGGGAAGCCGCGGCTCATGTGTATGACGCGCCTTAGCGAGATCAACCTGGAGAAGCCGGTTACCGTCGAGCCGATGAAAGCCTTCCCGCTGGTGAAGGATCTGGTGACGGATGTGTCCGTAAATTACCGGGTGAAGAAGCGGATCAAAAAGTTCAGCCCGCGGCCGCCCGACAACGAAGACGGGTCGTGGCTGATGGATCAGGCGGATGTCGACCGAGTGCAGGAATTTCGCAAGTGCATTGAGTGTTTCCTGTGCCAGGATGTCTGCCACGTGTTACGTGAGCATCACCTGCACGAGGATTTTATCGGGCCGCGCCACCTCGTGTACACGGCCGCGCTGGAGATGCACCCGCTCGACACCGAAGACCGGCTCGGCGATTTGAAAGAAACCGACGGCATCGGATATTGCAACATCACGAAGTGTTGCACGAACGTGTGCCCGGAAGGCATCACGATTACCGACAACGCCATCATCCCCCTGAAGGAGCGTGTGGTCGACGAGTTTTACGACCCGATCAAGCGGCTTTTCCGGGTACTTAAAAAGTGACGTTACGCGTTGAACGTTTTTTCGTAGTGTATGTGAGGGTATCGCCTCCGTTTTCAGGCAACTTGGCGCCTTTTTCAGGCCGAACGCAGAACGTGCGACGTACTAACGCGTAACGGCAGTTAATATGTGATCCGGACTGGTGTGGACACGTTGTATCTGGAGGTAACTATGTTAGCATTAAAACCTCTATCGAAATCAAGTATCCCGGCCGCGCTCGATAAGGCGAAGCAGTATCGGCTCCTCAACGAGCCGCGCCTGGCCGAGAGCATCTGTCAGGACATCCTCGCCGTGGAGCCCGAGAACCACGATGCAATCGTCATCCTGTTGCTTGCCATCACGGACCAGTTTGCAAGCGGAGCCGGCTCGAACAAGGAGCGTGCTCGAGCGCTGCTCGAGCGGATGCCGAACGAATACGAGCGTCAGTATTACGCCGGCATAGTCTGGGAACGGATAGCAAAAGCCGCGATCGACAAAGAGCTTCCCGATTTTATACATCTCGCGTACGAATGGTTGAGGGAAGCCATGACCTGCTACGAACGGGCGGAGACCATACGCCCCGAAGGCAACGACGACGCCATCCTCCGTTGGAACACCTGCGTCCGCCTGATCGAGCGCTACCGGTTGGAGGCCAGTCAGGAAGAGGCGAGCGCATCGTATCTGGAGTGAGTGCGACAAACCCGCTGGTCGCTAACCTTGCAGGGCATTCCGAGCCGGCGGACGCTGTCCGCGACCTGACGGGCCAGGTGCACGGCGTCGAGAACAGGAATCGGTCATGACGCTGCTTTTTTGATCGAATCGCAGTAACAGTATGATACCCTCGCGTTCGATTGTACCCCGATACCCCCACCGCCATGCCCAAGACCCTATCCGACCACGATCGCGTCGTGAAAGCCGTTATCCGTAAGTTTAAGTATTTTTACGAGGGTTTTTTTGCGGGTGAGTATCCTGCTGCCGGCATCCGGCTCTGGCAAGATTTTGCCGCCCGCCTGGACCTGAGTTCCACCCGAAAACCGGAGATCTGGACAGGCGCGCTGCTGTATCTATACGATCGCCTTCAGGTTGGCTGGATATCGCAGCAGGAAATAGCGGCGTACTTGAAAGTGAGTCCGACCGCCATACGCAAAAAGTACCGGGAGATGGCGGAGACGCTCGGGGTGGTCTGGGGGGATCCGCGGTATCTGGCGGAAGGGCGTCGCCGGAATATCCTGCGTAAGATGGGGGCAGTCCCCGAAGATCTTTCGGTGCTCGAGTCCTTGCGTGATCACCGAGGCTCGGCCTCGGAGGAGTCTCTGCCCTACCGGCTGGACCGGGCGATGCAGGAAGCCGTCAAGGGCCTGGAGGCTTACACGAATGAGGAGATAGAAGATGCAAAACGCCATTTTCTCGCGGCGCTTCGGCTCGACGAACATCTTACGGTGGCGCACAACGGTCTCGGCCGGATTGCCTTGGAGGAAAATAATCTGGACGAATCCGAGGCCTATCTCCGCAAGAGTATCGAGATCACACGCGAATCCATTTCCTCCCTGAGCCCCGCCGCCTTCGATGTTGGAGACGAGCTGCAGCTGTCGATTTATCTGGAGGCAGTCCAGGGGCTGGGGACGATTTATATGGAATCGGGCCGATTTCGCGAAGCGGCGGCCGAGTTCGAGGAGATCCACAGATTTGATCCGGACGAAAATGAGGGCCTTACCTTTTTGCTTGGGCCCATCTATCATGTCCTGGGCGATCGGGATCTGGCTGGCCACTGGTATGGCGAAGTGGACGACTACCTGGAAGTTGGCCTGGTCGAACCGCATGTCTTGCTCTCTTTCGGGCAGTTTGAGTGGGAATCCGGCCGGCTCGAGCGCGCCCTGGAGGTGTGGCGGTTGTGCTTTTTTGGCAACATCTATCTTGCGCCGATGCTGCTCGGACTCCCCCTTCCCGAGGGGCCTCTGTGGCTTACCCACCCCTTCGAAGGACCCGACTACGCCGAGGACAACGTGCAACTCTGGGGAGATCTGTGGCGCCGGAATCCCAGCATGGCGCACCTCCTGCGCCGGCTCTGGTTCGATACCGATATCGCGGCCGATCGGGAGCGCTGGCTCCAGTTGGGCCAGACGTTGTACGCCGATGCCGAAGTTATGGACCGAACAGGCAACGTCGCCGGCCTGAAAAAGTGGAAACGCCGCTACGATGCCCAGCAAGCGATCGAGATGACGCCGATCTCGACCGGGACGTTAAAGCGGGTGCGTCTGGGGGAGATCCTGAAGAATTGAACGTGGTTAGGAGACCCGAAGGGTTTTTGAATCGCCACGATGGGTCCATTGCCGTGCCCTAGAAACCCTTCGGGTCTGCTCTAAGACGATCGTTACGCCTTGCTACTTCCCCTTTTAGGCGGTCGGTCGTATTTTACGAAGTACGCCCAAACGCGAATCCCATGCTCCCTTCGAGCGCGCAGCGAAGGCCCTGCTTATCTTCCTCGCATAACCCCTTCTACAGCGATCTTTTCGGCTGCTGGCAGATGTACGTGTTATAGTGGGCGTGCCGTAGTGTGAACGGGTTGCCCTAAGGTGTTGGCTAATTCAGTCAGCCCGGTTCTCGCCTCCCGGAAAACGTACGCCCGTGAGCGCCTCGCAGGCGGCGAGCAAGCCGTCCTGCAGCGCGGGATCGTCGGCGTCGGGGTGGCACGGGGTCTCTTTTTTATGAAAGAAATACCGGCCAGTGACCATGGCGCCGGCGTCGGTGCTAACGGCCAGCCAGGCTTGCGTCTCGAACCCTTTGTTGAGGTCGTCGGGTGCCCCCTGGCCACCCATTTTCGTGGGCACCCACCCCGGGTCGACGGCGTTGGCGTAAACACCCGGCCACCGGCGGGCGACAGCCTTCGCCAGCATCACGACGTGGAGTTTGGAGTCCCCGTAACCGATGCCCCCTTCACCTGTCATGCGTTCCAGGGCCGGGCGCCCCTGCCGGTGCAGTCCCGAGCTGAGGTAGATCAGGCGCTGCGGCGGGTAGATCAGGCTGGTGAGGACATAGGGCGCCAGGGTGTTGATGTAGAGGATGTCCCGCGCCGGCGCCTGGTACACGCCGGCGTTGTGGATGACGGCGTCGAAGTGCCCCGAGGCATTGGCCTCGGCCGCCAGCCGCTTCGTCGCCTCCAGGTCCCCGAGGTCGCCGACCAGCACCGTTTCGGCGCCGGGCACCGCGTCGAAGGCGTCGCGCGCCCGTTGCTCGTGGCGTGCGTGGAGGACGACCTGGTGGTTGCGGCCGGCCAGCCATCGAGCCGCCAGGCGTCCCAGGCCGTCGGATGAGCCGGTGATGAGGATGCGTGCCATGGGGTTATGCGCTTAAGGTCACGGTAGAACTTCAGGAGCTTGATCAACGATCCCTGCGGCGTGGGCGGTTGCCGACCGATCAGTGGGGGGAATAGCTTTTTGGAAGGCGAATTCCGCTTGTACTAGGCCGGCCGTATCTTGCGAAGTATGCCGAAACGTGAATTTCTTATTCCCAGTGAAGGACTCGATGCCGTTTGCCGCAAGTGGCAGATCGCCGACTTGGCGCTGTTCGGCTCGGCTGCGGACGATACGTTTACGTATGAGAGTGATGTGGATTTGTTGGTGACCTTCAAGCCGGAGGCCCGGATCGGCCTGTTCGAGCACATGAAGATCGAAGAAGATCTCGAAGCGGTTTTCGGTCGGAGGGTCGACCTCGTCGTGCGGAGAGCGGTGGAACAGAGTCCGAACTGGATCCGCCGCAAGGCCATTCTGGCGTCAGCGAGGATGATTTATGCGGCGGGATGACGATCGAGTAGCCAGTCATACAGCGCGGGGCGCGCTCGAAAAGAAGTGTTTCGAAGCCTATGTACGGACGTGGGGATATGGACCATGCCACGAGTCCCGGCTTCGTCAAGCACGGCCAATGTCCCAGCCACTGGGATACCTCGCGCAAGGGCAATCTCCCTTGCCATGCGGTCGTCGAGTAAGGTGAGGTCGGCGCCGAGTCGCTCGGCCAGTTGGATGGCTTCGCGCTCGCCTGCATGAATACGAGCAAGAGTGGGATCGCTTGTGAAGGAGAGGTCGTGGATGATCATGCCGGCAGGTGGATTCGCGATCCAATCCTGTGTGGCCGCCGGCGCTCGAATAGCGAGCAACTCGTCTCGAACAGCCCCGGGGATGTTTATGGATTCAAAAAGTTGGAAGAGAATCTCGATGGCCCCGATCTGAACCAGGTAGTTCAAAGGCGAAGTGTCCGAGACCACCGTCATGGGCGCCGAGTATCACGCAATCGTTCGCGGTCGCTACCGGCATCGGCCTCATCGTAGGAGAGGTAGGCTCGGCGGGCATGTAGGAAGGCCTCGGTTTCCCATCGTGACGTATGACCGAGGAGTTGCCCGACCTCGGCGCTGGTGAGGAGTTCGTCGCGATAGGCTTCGACGGCGAGTGCTTCCAGAGCACGGAGCGAAAGATCCCCCCAGCCGGCTCGGAGTCGTGTCACCACGTCTTCTGGCATCTGAATAGAGATGGTCATGTCCGATTCCTGATCGAGTGAAGTCTTTCCTTTACGCACTCGTCTGGCGTCGGTTTTCGAGATCGGCGTTTACCGACAAAAAAACCCGGCCTGCGTGTGCGCAAGCCGGGCTTCTGGCTCCCCGGGTAGGATTTGAACCTACAACCCTTCGGTTAACAGCCGAATGCTCTGCCATTGAGCTACCGAGGAATCGATTGAGGCGTGTAAACCGGATTCCCGCCAGCGGGGTTTCCGGCCCGGGGCAAAAAAATACGCCGGCGCCCGCCTGGGGCCAATCTTCACTCAAGCTACTCGAATCGTGGCTTCCACGTTCTCCGGCACGGTCACGTAACAGGTCGCGCGCTAGCCGGGACGAGAGGTGGGCTGGAGGGCGCCGCCGCGCATCGTAGTGATGACGTTGATTGCCAGGCCTTCCTCCACGATGGCTGTCAGGGGTTTGCCCATCCGTTATTGACCCGGTCGACATCGGGTAGATACTGATCGGGGTCGATATCCACGCGGACGACCGTGCCGGCGTCGAAGGTTAACACCGCCTGGCGCTCGCCGGCGAGCCAGGTCTCGACCGGGACGATCTGGTCGGCCGTGCGGCCGTCGGCGTAGGTGACGCGGACAGGCAGCGGCATCGGGGTGAGGCCGCGATCCTCGACGGTGACGCGGACGGCTTCGTCGGTGGATTCGACGGACAGGATGGCGTGGTCGAGCGTCCAGGTTTCGAAGAAGAGAGGCGTCCAGAACCAGTCGAGGTCCATGCCTAGCACATCTTCGAACGTGTTGAAGAGATCGTACGGCTGCGGATGTTTCCACATCCATCGGTGGGCGTATTCCCGATAGGCCATCGTAAACGCCTCTTGGCCGACGAGGCCGCGGAGGGCATGGAGGGCGATGGCGGGTTTGCCGTAGGAGGCGATACCGCGGGCCGGCGAGTTGGGCGGGTATTCGTCCGCATGGCGCATGGATTCGACCTCGCGGCCGGTGCCGGCGATCCGGTAGTAGCCGCCCTCGGGGGCCCAGACCGTGTCGTCGTTCCAGAATTCGCGCGCGGCCTCGTTGGTGTTGAAGGACGTCAGGCCTTCGTCCATCCAGGTGAACGCCTTCTCGTCCTGCCCGACAACCATTGGAAACCACATGTGCCCGATTTCATGGAACGTGACGCCGAACAGCGACCGGTCCGTGCGCGCCCCGCCGATGTGGGTCATCATCGGAAACTCCATCCCGCCGCCGATCACGCCTTCGACGGTCGTCATGTGCGCGTACGGGTAGGGGAAAAACATCTTAGAGAGATACTCGATCGAGAACTTCGCGTATTCGGCGGCGCGCGTCCACGTAGGGAGGCCGGGGCGGTAAAACGCGTGGATGAGGCTTCGCTCCGGACCGCCTGTGCTGGCAGAAGTGGCGTCCCAGAGGTAGGAGGTCGAGGCGCCGAAGGCGAAGTCGCGCACCTGGTCGGCCGTGAAGTGCCAGGTAAGCAGGTCGTTCGGACTGTCGGCCGTGGACACGCCGGCGCGGCGGTCGGCCTCGGTGACGACGGGGACGATCGAATCCGTACGGGCCGCGCGAGCGAGGCGCTCGATGGTCTGGGCGGAGAGCACTTCCTCGGGATTCTGGAGGGTGCCGGTGGCATTCAGCACCCAGCCTTCGGGGAGCGTGATGCGAACGTCGAACGCCCCCCAGTCGGCATAAAACTCTCCGTTCCCCATGTACGGATCGGCCTTCCAGCCGTTGACGTCGTCGTAGACCGCGATCTGGGGAAACCAGTAGCCCACAAAGTAGATCTCGCCGTCGGTGCCGATGCGCGGGGCGCCGGCTTCCGGGACCTCGAAGTCCCACGCGAACTCGAGCGCCGCCTCGCCGCCGGCGGGGATAGGCTCGGCCAGGCGGATCTGCATGACGGTGCCCTGAATGCGGTAGCCCGGGCCGCGGAGGGCGCCTTCGGAAACCGTCATGTCGGCCCCGTTGACGCGGACGAGCGAGACCGGCATGCCGTCGGTGAGTTTCTGCGGCCTGTTGCGGATGGCGCCGGGTGCGTGGAGGTTCTGGTGGAGGTGGACGTAGACCTCGGCGAGTCCGTCGGGGGCGTTGTTGCGGTAGCGGACGGAGGAGGTCCCGCGGAGCCGGCGGGTGGCGGGGTCGATCGTGGCGGCGATCGTATAGTCCGCGCCATTCACCCAGTAGGCGTCGCCGGGGCGTCCGGTTTCGGTGCGGGTGCCGGCGGCGAGGCCCTGCTGGAACTGCGGGGAGGGGATGACCGGGTAGGGGACGGGCCGGCGAGGCTGGGCGTCGGCGGTGGCGGTCGCGAGCAGTAGGGCGAGTAGGAGCGCGGAACGCATGGGTAGAAAGGATTAAAAATGGGAGATTAAGGATTGGAAAATAGAGCTGCGAGTCGGATGAGGGCGAGCGGGCTGGTTTTTTATGGCCGGCGTGGAATCCCGTCCCGGGGTCGTGCGTATGAGCGAAACTGTTACGCGAGGCGCTGATTCGTTTGCAGAATGGCGCCCCGTTTAAGCAGCCCAAGTGGCGGAATTGGTAGACGCGCTACGTTCAGGGCGTAGTGGCCGCAAGGTCGTGATGGTTCGAGTCCATTCTTGGGCACACTGGTAACATCGGCTTTCTTGCTTGCAGGAAGGCCGATTTTTGTTTCTGGAGGCTCGATATGTGGCGCGCGGACGGCAAGTCGATGTGGCGCGCGGACGGCTAGTCGATGTGGCGCGCGGACGGCTAGTCGATGTGGCGCGCGGACGGCTAGTCGTTTTCCCGAGTGTCAGGGTAAATGTTAGGGTTACCATGCAGCGGGAGGTGAACCGCCTCCACCCGTTGAACCAGCTGGTCGTTACCCTCGAGATTGCGATCAGTGTTGATCAGAATCTGCATGAGTCTGTTCTCCTGTAATTAGCGTAACGGCGATTCAATACCGGTAAATCGCAGCGATTCCGGTCTTCGTCGGCATCCGTTCGGTGGAGACGATAACGACTTGTCCGCCCATCTTCAGCGCCAACATTCCCAGGTCGTCGAGTACGTCGTCAACCTCTGGGTGTGTCAAGTCGTCAAACTCGATGTCGCCGGTCGAGGCATTGATCCGGCCGGGAATTTCGCGGCGACCTTCGATCAGCAATGTGGTGACCCTCCCGGCCACGACCGCCTTGGCGACCTGTGCTAGATCGTCGTCACCGAGCCCCGCGGACCTTGCGTTGCCGAACTGTTCGACCAGTGCAGCCAACCGCGCCAGATAGCGAGGCTCGAAGACCTGCCAAGCGCGCTGGCGGAGTTCGTCGATGGACGATAGAGCATCCGGGTGGATGTCGATGCTCTCTTTTATCAAGAACGGGTTCGCGCTGACTCTGTGAAAGATATGATGATTGTCCGGCAGTGCCGCCAGGCAGAGCGGCAAGCCCGATGGCCGAGAGTGGTGCTCCAGGACCGCCCGGTCGACGGCGCGGAAAAAGCGTTCCGCGTCGATGTCCACCTCAGACTCTTTCCCGCCGTGGCCGTGATGCATCGGCAAGTGCTCGCCACCTGACCCTCCGTATGAGGCGACGGTCTGGTGTGGCTCGGTCAATTCTTCTCCAAGCGCCTCGGTGATCGTCCGCGGGACACCTTCGGCCGGTTCGATCTCGTCCAAACCATCACGGTTACCCTCGAAGAACATGATCGCCTTTCGGTTCAAGCCGAGAACGTGATAACGGTCGGCTGACTGAAGGATGCGCATCAGGGGTTTGATGTGGAAGCTATCCGCCACGACAGCCAATTCGGCGACGGGCCGCTGGAGCTTGTAAACCCGGAACATGCCCTTTGCACCCAGGACTGCCAGGCCGTCGAGGGTGTGATTCCAGAAGTCGCGGTCGTCAGCCAATGCCAGGAACGGTTCCATCAATGGCCGGATCTCGTCCTTCGGGAAACGTTGCAGGAGCGACTCCTCCAGCGCCTTCACGAGGTTCCCGAACCGGACCGGATCTTGCTGATTGTCTGGATGGTGCCGATGCGTCGGCTGATAGAGCGATAGGCAAGGGGGATCACAATTCTCAAAGAGCCCCGCTGCGTAGTCCTGTTCCAGTGTGCTCACGTTGTTTCCTCTCTGTTACGTACTACTGTTACGTACTACTCGTCATACGGCTACATGCTCGACAACCATGCCGCATCACCATTGATTATAAGGGCTGATAATCAGGGCTGATAATCGGGCGAATTGTCCTAATAAGACCAGATCAGCCTGTTATCAGGGCAAAAAACGATAAAAAAGGGCGTTACTAGTGACATAAACCTGGACGCCCGGTTGCAGTGTAACCTCGGTTATGAGACTAAATCAAGTCACGTAGACCGAAAGGCTTACTCCGTTCGCCTGCCATAGGTCCTGATTCCCGCCGGCAACCAGCCCCGTGAAATCGCCCCGTCTCCCACTGCGTCTCCGGGGTCGGATCGAATCAGTGCGCGCTCGTTGTGCGCGTCGCAGGGCCGTAGAGAAGGGCCGATTGCTCGCTGGCAGGTAGGTCTTGCTTCATGGGGTTTCGCTGAGTCGTTTGATGCTCATTGCTCAACCCCGTCCTCATCGAACAAGCCCGGCGTGTCGGTGTGACGATAGTTCGCGACTAAAACAGGCCGACTGTGTTACCCCTCTCGTCGATGTCAATGTTCTGAAAGGCCGGCGTCTTGCCCAGGCCCGGCATGCGCTGGATCTCGCCACACAGCGCGACGACGAAGCCCGCGCCCGAGCTGGGCACGAAGCCGCGCACCGGCAGCGTGAAACCCATGGGCCGATTGCGCAGCGTGGCATCGTGCGACAGGGACATCTCCGTCTTGGCGATGCACACGGGCGCCGTGCCGAGGCCCAGCTTCTCCATCCGCTCGAGGTCTTTCTTGGCCGCCGCATCCAGCTCGATGCCGGCCGCGCCGTACACCTTGGTCGCGATCGCCTCGATTTGCTGCACGATGGGTGTGCCATCGGGCGTAAGCTGCTTGAACGTGTTCGGCTTTTCGCAAGCCGTCACCACGGCTTTGGCCAGTTCCATCGAACCGCAGCCGCCGTCAGAGAACCCGGTGTGGACGACAACCGTCTCGGCCCCGGCCTCGAGCGCCAGTTCGCGCATGAGCGCGGTCTCGGCTAAGGTGTCCGTTGGGAACCCGTTGATAGCCACCACGCACGGCACTCCGTACGTCTTGACGATCTGCACGTGGGCGGCCAGGTTTTCGGCACCCCGGCGCAGCGCGTCCTGATCCTCGGCGCCGAGGTCCTGAACGGCCTTGCCGCCGTGCGACTTGATAGCGCGCACCGTAGTCACGAGTACCGCGGCGCTGGGAGAGAACCCGCCGAAGCGGCACACGATGTCGCAGAACTTCTGGAAGCCGAGGTCGCTGGCAAACCCGGCCTCGGTCACCACGTAGTCAGCGATCTTCAGCGCGAGGCGATCCGCCACGATCGAGTTGGAGCCGTGGGCGATGTTGCCGAACGGACCGGCGTGGACCAGTGCCGGCTGGCCCTCGAGGGTCTGCACGAGGTTCGGCTTGACGGCGTCTTTCATGACGACCGTCATCGCGCCGGCCACCTTAAGCATCTCGGCCGTAACGGGCTCACCCGAGTAAGTGGACGCCACGACGATGCGGCCGAGACGCTTGCGCAGGTCGTGCAGGTCGCTCGACAGTGCAAACACGGCCATCACTTCCGAGGCCGCCGTGATCACAAACTGGTGCTCGCGGGGTACGCCGTGCGCCTTGCCGCCCAGGCCCACCACGCCGTAGCGCAGTTCGCGGTCGTTCATGTCGACCGCGCGCGGCCAGGTGATCGTGCCGGGGTCGATGTTCAGCGGGTTGCCGTTGAAGATCGAAGCGTCGAGCGCGGCCGCCAGCAGGTTGTGCGCCGCGGTCACGGCATGGAAGTCGCCATTGAAGTGGAGGTTGATGTCCTCCATTGGGCCAATCTGGGCGTAGCCGCCTCCCGTGCCCCCGCCCTTCATGCCGAAGACGGGGCCCATCGAGGGCTCACGCAGGCACAGCACGACCCTCTTGTTTATCTTGCCGAGGCCCATCGTCAGCGCGACACCCGTCGTGGTCTTGCCCTCACCCGCTTTGGTCGGCGTAATGGCCGTCACAATCACGAGCTTGCCGTTCGGCTGCCCTTTCAAGCGTTCGAGCACCGACAGATGGATCTTGCCGCGGTACGGGCCCGATGCTTCGAGCTCCTCGGGCTGGATTCCAGCCCTGGCCGCGATCTCCGCAATCGGCTGCAGCCTGGCTTCCTGGGCAATTATGAGCCCTGATTTCATAATCTATTCGCTCTCGTCTGTGTCGCGCAGAGGGTGCTGATCAGCACGATGGATCTTTCCAGTCCAGGCGATCCGCAGGGCTCTCGGGATCCGAATGATAGGCTTGATCGCGTTTCATGCCAGTACCCGGATTGGTTTCGCTGGTAACGTCGATTGGATAGGGCTTGGACCCCACTTGTTGCACCTCCCAGTTTACCGCGATAGAGACCACGTAGCCCACGATCACGCCAACGTCGTTGGATTCTAAGTACATTCACGTAAATCCTGTCGGATTATCGTGAGTGGTTTCAGGTTAAGGGTTCACAAACTGTTGAGATTTCTACAATCCAGGGCATCGTCATCCCCCGGTCAAAGCCGGGCGCAGGCTGTTTCGTGACGGACTATTCAGCCGGTGACCAGACGTACGCTTCCCCTTGCTGGAGTTCTCTGTGCTTACGCGCCAGAGCGAGACGAATAGTGCGTGCTAATAAGGCCGTGTCGTATTTGCCCTTTACGAGATAATCAGCAGCACCTGCCGCGATCGATCGGGCATCGGTGTGCCCATCGTCGACCCCGGTTAACATCACAAAGGGAGGGACGAGTCCGCTTGCCGGGATGGTGTTCAATAAAACATGACCTGTGTAGGCGCCCAGATGATAGTCGAGGAAGCACAGGTCGTACTTACGGTTGTGGAGTTTCTCCAGCGCATCTTCGACAGACAGGGCCCAATCGATCGTGTAGGACCAGTCGACGAGGGTTAATAGGTCGTCACGAAGAAAGCCAAAGTCGTCTTCGTCGTCTTCTACAATCAAGACACAGAGCTGGGTAGGCGTCATGGCGGTATTGGTTGTTACGGAAGGGTTTGCGGAGCCGGGATGCGGGTACATACGTTTCTACCCGCGTCACCAGGACAGGGATACTTTCTATAGATTCAGACCTCGGGTCGCGTTCCCGGTTTAGCGTACTGGAAGGGTAACGATAAACGTAGCCCCTTCACCGGGGGTACTCCTGGCTGAGATGGTCCCACCGTGCCGCTCTACGATTTTTTTGCAGATGGCCATGCCAATGCCCGTTCCCTCGTACAGATGACGCCCGTGTAGACGCACGAAGGGTTGGAAGAGCCGCTCAGCAAGAGTGGGATCGAATCCGATCCCGTTATCTTCGACGAAGAAACGGTACATCGCCGGCTCGCCGTTCGACGTATCGCATAACTCGCCGTGGACTCGTACGACGGGCGGCGTACCCTCCTTGTAGAATTTGAGGGCGTTGCCGACCAGATTCTGGAGCAGTTGCTGCATTTGATGCGGGTCTGCCACCACGGTATGTAACGCTCCGATCTCGACACGCCCTGCCGCATCTTCAATCCGCTGTCCCAGATCGCAGAGCACCTCGCCAAGGACCTGGTCCAGATCGGTGGGGACATACGGTTGGGACTGGCTCGTTACTCGCGTCAGGTCAAGCAATGCGTCGATCAAGTGCTGCATGCGCTTCGATGTGGCTGTCATGCGTTCGAGATAACCCTGACCCCGCTCATCGATCTCGTCCGAATAATTCGAGGACAGTCGATCGGCGAAGGTCTGGATCTTTCGCAAAGGCTCTTGCAAATCGTGAGAAGCGATCGACGCAAACTGCCTCAAATCCTCGTTACTCGCAAGCAGCTGCTGTGCGATATCGGCCAGGCCTTGTTCGGCCCGCTTTCGCTCGCGGAGATGGTGACGCATCGCGATCTCAGTCATCACCAGGTCAGCGATTTCACTCAGAACTTCAACGTCCTTCTCGGTCCATGCACGCGATTTGGAATCGATCGCGCAGAGCGACCCTATAGCCTGTCCATCCGGCGTAAAAAGTGGAATGCCCAGATAAGCGAGGACATTCAGGTCGCGTATTGCCAGGTTATTGGCCACGAGCGCGTGCCGTGTCGCTTCTTCAACGATAAGCGGTTCTCCCGAAGCGACCACATGTTGGCAGAACGAATGCGAAAGAGGTGTTTGACGCAACGAAGCCCAGGGTTCGGGGAGTCCGCACTGACTTTTGAAAAATTGCCGATCGGTATCTACCAGAGAGACGAGCGACACCGGAACCTGCATCAGCTTACTCACAAGGCTTGTGAGTCGGTCGAACGTATGCTCATCCGGGCTATCGAGGAGACCCGTTTCGTTGAGCGCGTTGCAGCGAGCCTGATGGTATAACGCGCCAGCCAGTAAAGATGCAGCCTCCTCACCTGGATCCTGTTGCCTAACCCGGGCTGAAAGATTTTCTGGACTTTCCATGTTCTCCCATTTCGGACGAATGACTAGATACCAATTGAAAGAGTGGTCGTACTGTGATAGGGTATCGGTGTCGCCAAAGCGTTCTTAAATGACGTGGAGTGCCCCCCTGGACGCGGTGCAAGCAGCGTTGTATCATGCATGCTGGCAGACAGGTTCACCAGTCGATCCGTGGATTCATGACCCGGCGTAAAAACGATACCGTTATCAGGCAGCAACGAATACCCTGGCCGGCAACCCATGTGTGGGCCTCCCTCCTTGCGATCGCTGTCCTGGCCGGCTGCCAGCCTGCCCAGGAGCCCCCCCTGAGTCCCCCCAATATCGTCATGATCATGATCGACGATCTGGGCTGGATGGACCTGCGCGTCCAGGGCAATCCCCTGCTGGATACGCCGGTCCTGGATCGCCTGGCCGCCGAAGGGATGCGGTTCACCGATGCCTACGCCGCGTCGCCGGTCTGCTCGCCCACCCGGGCGGCTGTCATGACCGGGCTCTCGCCGGCCCGCCTCGCGATCACCAACCACATCACGGGCGACCAGGCGCAGTTCCAGCCGGCAGGGGCCACCCTGCGCGCCGCGGAGATGGTCAACTACCTGGCGCTCGACCATGTCACGGTCGCCGAACGCCTCAAAGAGGCCGGCTACGCCAACGCATTTTTAGGCAAATGGCACCTCTCGGGGACGAATGACGAGATGGATACCGTCGAACCCGGCCGCCGGCCCGAATTTCAGGGGTTCGACGTCAACATCGGTGGCGTCAGCTTCGGCGGGCCGCCGAGTTATTTCGACCCCTATCGCAATCCGGCTATCGAAGACCGCCGTGAAGGCGAGTACCTGACCAATCGGCTGGCGGACGAAGCGGTCGGGTTTATGCGCTCCCATCAATCACAGCCCTTTTTTATCGCCCTGTGGCCCTACACCGTCCACTGGCCGATGGACGCGCCGGAAGCGCTTGTGCAGAAGTACGAAGCGCGCGCCGGGTTTAGCGACCACGGGGAGGGCCTCGACGCGAGCCGGCGCTACGGCGCCATGATCGAGGCGATGGATGCCGCCGTCGGCCGCGTCCTCGTCGCGCTCGACTCGCTCGGCCTGGCGGAAGAGACGCTGGTGATCTTTACCTCGGACAACGGCGCCTACGGCGGCGTCACGGACCTCGCGCCGCTGCGTGCGGCGAAGGGGCACCTGTACGAAGGGGGGCTCCGCGTGCCGCTGATCGTCCGCTGGCCCGGGAAGATCCCCGCCGGCACGGTCTCGGCCGAGCCGGTGATCAGCATGGACTTTTACCCGACGATGCTGGATGCGGCCGGCCTGGCTCCCACGACGGACTTTCCGCTCGACGGCGAAAGCCTGCTCCCGATCCTCCATCAAACCGGCCCACTCCGGCGGGACGCCCTGTTCTTCCACTACCCGAATTACGCGTTCCACGGGGAGAACCGGCTGGGCGGGGCCATCCGGGAGGGCGACTACAAACTCATCGCACACTACGACGATGGCTCCGTGGAACTCTACCGCCTCTCCGACGACCTCGGCGAGCAGCGCGACCTGGCGGCCGATATGCCTGAGAAAGCCGAGGTGCTCAAGAGCCGGCTCGACGCCTGGCTCGTCGCGTCGGGCGCCCGGATGCCGGTTCCGATCATGCGCGACTAGCCGCCGCCCGCTCATTTTTCTGGCGCGTCGGCTGATTTTGGAGTAGAATTAGGTAGACCTCACGCTGTCTTTCCATGGAGGCATCATGCGCCAACCCTCGCCAACCGGCTTCGTTATCCTGCTCTTCGGTCTGCTCCTCGCGAGCCTATCGGCCTGCAAACCCTCTCCACCGGCCGCTACCGCGGCTCCCGACGCTCCCGACGCCCAACTGACCGTCCCATCGACCTCCGACTTCGCCGTCACCGGCGACGGCGCCAACCCCGCATGGGAGCGCGCCGCATGGACGCCGCTCACGATCCGCCGCGACAGCGGGCATGGCTATGCCACCCGCGTCAAGATGCTGTATTCGGAGACGGGGCTGTACGTCTTGTTCGATGGCGCCGACAGCCTGCTCACCGCCACCCTCGAAGGCGACTACCTCGAGCTGTGGACGGAGGACGTCTACGAGTTTTTCTTCTGGACCGACGAGCGCTACCCGGTCTATTTCGAATACGAGATCTCACCGCTCGGCTACCAGTTGCCGCTGATCATTCCCAACTTCGAGGACCGGTATTTCGGGTGGATTCCCTGGCAATATGAGGGCGACCGGGTGACGCGCAAGGCGGTGTCGATCCAGGGTGGGCCGGCGACCCCCGGTGCCGCCATTTCTGGATGGCGGGCAGAAGTGTTTGTGCCCTATGCGTTGCTCACACCGCTGCAACAAGTGCCCGCTGAGAAAGGCATGCGCTGGCGGGCCAATTTCTACCGGGTCGACTACGACGGGGGAACGTCGAGCACCTGGAGCTGGGTGCCGGTCGGCGAGTCGTTCCACACATTCGAACGGTACGGCACGCTGGTGTTTGAATGATCCGGAGTCACGATCGACCCGGCTCCGGACCCGATTGAGATCCCGACATCATCCTACCAGGCAGGATCGCATTCGCCTCATAGCCTGAGTCATCCCGGCCCAGTCCGATCCCTGGAAAAGAATAGTTGGGCGTAGGAGGAAACGTCGCGTCAGTCAAAGGATTTACCCTATAAGAAATGTCCGCCTTTCATGGCTGGCCTCGCACCGCCTCTACGCCACCCTGCCACCCGCTCTCCATGCACAAGCTCATGCTCATCGCCGTGCTGGCGCTTGCCTCCTGCGAACTGCCGCCGCCTCCGGGCGCCACCGACCGCGCGCGCTCCATGGCGGACGATGCAAAATCCCGGCTCGAAGCCTCCGAGGGCGGCCAGCTGTTGCTACGTTCCATCGACGCGCACGGCGGGCTCGACGCCTGGTATGGAGCGCCGACCAGTTCGTACACCTGGGATTATTCGAATGTGGGCTCAAACATCCGCTTCAAAACGCGTCTGGTGGCGGACAACTACTCGCGCCGCATCTACCACGATCTGTTGGAGCTTGGCACGCCGGAGAACCCGATGCCGGCGAGCGGCCGGTTTGCCTGGGATGGCGAAGACGCCTGGATCAGTCCAGACTCCCTGCAAGGCATCAACCCGCGCTTCTGGGCCACGACCGGCTATTATTTCGAGTCCATCCCCTTCATCCTTGCCGACCCGGGGCTCCACTATACCGTGCTACCCGATGATACGCTCAACGGCATGCCCCACGATATGGTGCGGGTGTCCTACGAAAACGGCGTCGGCGACTCGCCGGGCGATACCTACACGCTCTTCCTCAACAAGGAAACCGCGATGGTCGACGGCATCCGCTATACCGTCACGTTCGGCGGCGGGCCTCCTGCCGCGGGCGAGCCGCTGCGCGAGACGCTGTTCTACTATAAGAACTACACGACCGTAGACGGCCTCACCGTCGCGACGCGGTTTCGTGGGTTCAATGTGGTGGACGGCGTGCTGTCGGGCTTCAAGAACGAAGCCTGGGCCGGCGACATCTCCTTTTCGAATCCATTCGATGAACGCAGGCTCGCCATGCCGGAAGACGGCCGTGTCCAGCCGATGCCGAACGCCCAACCGTAATCGTTTTCTCCATGATCCGCTTCCTCCTCCTCTTCCTCCTCCTAGCCGGCTGCGACTTCCCCGGCGAGGACGACGCGTCCGCCCTCACCTACACGCCGGTCTTCGACGCCTCGACCTTCGAGGCGGACGTCACGCATCCGTTCTTCACGCTCGTCGGCAACGTGTTTCGCCAGTACCAGGGCCAGACCCCCGAGGGATTAAAAACCATCCAGACCGTCGTCACCGGGACGCGACGCACCGTCGCCGGCGTGTCGACCACCGTCGTCCGCGACCGGGTGTTCGTCGATGGACTCCAGGTCGGGCTCGTGTTTCGATGGTACGCACAGGACGCGGCGGGCAACGTGTGGCACCTGGGCACGGAAGCCAACGCAATGGAGGACGACCGTATCGTCGGTACCGATGGTTGGGAGGCCGGCCTCGACGGAGCCACGGCAGGGATCGTGATGCCGGCGAGCCCGGAGGTCGGGCAGCGTTTCGAGCGCGCGTTCGCGGACGATGCCCCGGCCGGTCACGGCGAGGTGCTGGCGATTGATGTCGCCGTTTCCGTCCGCGCCGGCGATTACTCCGGATGTATCCGTACGAGGGAGACGACGCCCACTTTCGAGGGGATGCGGACCACGAGCGTGTTCTGCCCCGACGTGGGCCTCGTCCTCGAAGAACACCCGACGACGGATAGCGCTATCGAGCTCATGGAAACGCTCTCGCCGACGTGAGAAAGAGTTGAAGGTTCGGGGTTTAATGCGCAAGGTCTGTCCACTAAGCCATAAACCTTGAACCGTAAACCCTTCCCTGATACGCCATTTCTCTTTTGCCGGCCCGGCGGGCATGTGATATCCTGTAGGACGTAGACTCGGTCGTCCCCCGGTTGTATGTTGTTTGACCCACAGGCTTAACCCGACGACATCATGACGATCCCATCGCTCATCCGCGCGTCTATTTTTCTTCTGGCCGTAACTACGCTTGCCTTCGCCGGCTGCGACTCGGCGCTCGAAGAGACGAGTCCCGAGGCACTGAGTGTCGCGGCTTCGACAAACACATCCAGTGTAACGCTGAACCACTATGTCGTCCTCTATGAAGGGCGCTCGTACGACGCCTCAAGCGATCAAACGACATTTTCGTACCGGGTGACGGGCACGGGCGTCGCGCCGGCGCTGAGCCACTTCTCCATCGAACTGCCCGAATGCGCGCCGGAACTGGCATCCTACTCACCTCCAAAGGGCGCCAACACCGGGATCGATCGGATTACCGGCATCTTCGGCATCAAGTGGCATGCGTTCGTCGGCATCGACGCCTCGGCGGCGTACAGCGTCACGTTCCCCGGGAATGTGGTGGAAGGATCGATCCGCGTCGCCGTCCAGGGCGGGCCGGAATCCCAGCGGTCGGTCGAGGCCGGCCCGCTGCCCGGGCCGTGCAAGGACGCCGATCGCTATACCATCTCCGGTCTCGTATTCGAGGATACCGATACGGATGGCGTGAAGGACGACATCGAGGCGCCCCTGGCTGACGTGACCGTGCTCCTCGCTTTCCCGGCCGGCGACACCCTCTCCGCGGCGACGGACGCTACCGGGGCCTACCGGTTCGAGGCACTTCCGGCTGGCGACTACACGGTTCGTATCCCGTCCTCCACCAACGAGGACGACTTCAACGAAACCCTATTCGCCTTTTTTGTCCACACCGGCGTCAACACCGACGACCCGAGCCAGGGCGTTACCCTCGGGCCGGATGCGGAGGGGGTCGTCTTTGGCTTTACGCCCGTGCCCACCGACATCGTCGAGGACATCATCTCTGGTGAATTGGTTACAACCGGGGAGACGGTCAAATACTGGAAGGCGCAGCTCGAAGGCGCCCTCAAAGGTGAGCCGGATGAGATCGACGCCGCGACGCTGCTCGGGTATCTCGATGTCATCGAGACGATTTACCTGCCGGAGTGGTACCAGTTCGGCACGGAGGATCGGCTAGAAGTGGCGCTCGACTACCTGAAGCACAAACCCGACGCTGGCGAGTGGTACGAGCTGCGCGAGGAGCTCCTCGCCACTCAGCTCAACACGGTCCGGGGCCTCGGGGTGACGGGAGCCGAAGGGCTCGAGGATGCCCTGATCGCATGGGGCGAGACGCTGCTCATTACCAACGACTCCACCGTCGGAACGTCCGCCGCCACGGCGGTGCCGGCCACGCTCACCGAGGCCGCCACGGTGTTCAACGCGATCAACGGCGGCGGTGGGAAAACGAACGAGTAGGCGGCGAGCGGCGCGACGTCATCCGGATTGTTTGTACATTTCGGACGGTTTCATTTCCAACCGGAAATCATGGCGATGCGTCGTTCCCCCTTCCTGCGCCTAGGCCGGCTGCTGCCAGCCGCACTGATCGTCGCGATCCTGCTGGTGTCCGCACACCACGTCGCGGCGCAGGAACTGCCGTTTGTCCATTATACGCCCGAGAGCGACTACAACCCGCTGCCGTCGGCCGAGGTCTATCGCGTCTACCAGAGCCGGACAGGTTTTCTGTGGATGGCCGTGTTCACGTCCGGTCTGGTGCGCTACGACGGCCGCACGTTCCTCACCTACGGCCGGGATGACGGGCTGCGGGACCTGGACGTGCGCAACATGGTGGAGGACGGCATGGGCCGGCTCTGGGTGTCGTCCGACGCCGGCGTAGTGGTCTCCGAGCGCCCGCTCGCGGCCTACACGGCCGGCCTGCCGCTTCACTTTGCCGACTCCCTGGGCGCCACGCCCCTCGTCGCTGCGGCCGTCAATCAGAATGGGATCGCGGTGGATGGGTCGGGGGGGATCTGGGTGGGGACACTCGGCGCCGGCGTCGTGCGGTACCGCCTGGCCGGCCCCGATGCGGTGGTGGCGGATACCCTGTCGACCGCCCTGGAAGGAGAGGATGTGCCGCGCACGGTGCACGCCATTGCGGCGCGTAGGGATGGCACGGTGTGGGTGAGCCTCAGCCAGGGGTATACCCTTGTGTTCGCCGACGATCGCGCCACGGAATTTCGGGTGATCGCACCGATGGCGTCCGCCGGAGACGCCCATCTCAATGTGTTGTACGAAGACGAGCGGGGCGACCTGTGGGCCGGTAGCAGCGATGGTCGATTGCTCCGTTGGTCGGCCGACCTCGATGCGTTTGCGCCGGTCGGAGAACCCGTCGGAGGTTACGTGGTCAGCATCGAGGCCTCGCGAGACAGCGTCCTCTGGGTGGGGAGCGAAGGCGTCGGTGTGGCGCGTTTCCGGCTGCCGGCGCTGACGCCGCTGCCCCCCGTAGCCGTCGAGCACGGCCTGTTGAGTCTCAACTTACACGACATCCTGGAGGACCGAGAGGGCAATCTGTGGTTCGCGCAGTCGGGCGGCGTTTCGAAACTCCGCGCCAACTTCGCGGCCTTCACTCATCTCACCTCCCGTGTGCACACGTCTCGCGAGCCGATCCTTCCGGCGCGCACCGTCACCACCGTCATCGAAGGCGACGAGGCCGTTGATGGCTGCTGGTTGTGGGTCGGGAGCCTGGAGGGTGGGGCGACGTGTGTCCGGCGCGATTTTTCGTCGATCACGCTGGGGGAGAAGAACGGGTTGCGTGGCAATGAAGTGGACGCCCTGGTGCGCGACGCGGCCGGCCGGCTGTGGATGGGGACGGCCTTCGGGATCAACGGGCTGTCGTTCTCCGGCAGCACCCGCCCCTTGCCGGCCCCGGAGGTGGAGCGCCGGCTGAACTTCGCGGGCGCCCCGCTCCGCGTCGCCGGTTACCGGGGCACCAGTATGTACAGCGCCACGGTCCGGCCACTCCCCGTCAGCGAGCGCGACACGAGCGCCGTGGAGGGCGTGTGGCTGCCCGGCTATCGCAGCGTGTACGGTTTGATCGACAACGAGTGGTTCGTATTCCGGTCCGCCTCCGGGCTGCCATCCACCGGATACCATGTGGTTGAAGTAGACGACGCCGGCTACGTCTGGGTGGGAACCCTGGATGAAGGGCTCTACCGGAGTGTCTCGCCGCTCACGCGCGACGGACTGGAAGCGATGGCGAAAACGGCGGTCCCGTTCCATTTAGGAGGCCGGCAGGGGGTGTTTGGATACGAGATCCAGGCGCCGATTTTCGAGCCCGCATCGCCCGAGGGGCTGGTCATCCCCTTGCGCAAAATCGAGTCGATGGTGTGGCTCGCGGGCGTATTGTGGGTGGGAACGCCCCAGGGCGTGCTGGCGCTGGAAGGGACGCCGTTGCGAGCGACGACGCAACTGACCACGCGCGACGGCCTGGGGGCGGACAATGCGATCAGCATGGCGTATGCGCCGGCATCGTCGTCCATCTGGGTGGGATCGAACGGCGGCCTCGCCGAGATCGACCCGGCGGCCCGCGTCGTTCGCCGGCTGGTGACGAACCACGACGGCCTGCTCGACAACGAAGCCTGGACGCGGGGCTCCGTGCGCGTAGGGGAAGGGGGCGTGGTGTACTACGGTTCGCCGAACGGCCTGACCATCTACCGCCCGGAGGCGGATCGCCGCGATGTGGTGGCGCCGCTTCTGGCGATCAACCAGGTGTCGTACGTAGAGGACGAGCAGGGCAACAACGACATCAACATCGAATACGCCGGCCTGGGGTTTTACGACGAGACGCGGGTGATCTTCAAGACCCGCCTCGCCGGATACGACGCCGAGTGGTCCGCCGAAAAATCCGACACCAAGATCCGGTACACCAACCTGCCGGCCTACGGGCGGTCCCGCCAGTATACCTTCGAGGTGCTGGCCGGCGATGGGAAGGGCGCGTGGACGACCGAGCCCATGCGGTATGCGTTTACCGTGCGGCCGGCGTGGTGGCTACGGTGGTGGGCGCTTATCGGCTACGCTGTCGTGTTGGTCGTGGGTGTGGTGGCGCTGGGCCGATTTCAGCGCAAACGGCTCATCCGGCAGGAGCGCGAACGGCTGGAGATCGAGAAAGAACGGTTACGGGCGGAGGCGGCCGAGTTGCAGGCGCGTGTCCTTCAGGCCGATGTCGAGCGCCATCAACTCGAACTCGAAAAGGCCCGCGCGCTGGAAGAGGCGTATCATCACCTCAAAGCCACCCAGGCCCAGCTCGTCCAGGCCGAAAAGATGGCGTCCCTCGGCAAGCTGACGGCCGGCATTGCGCACGAGATCAAAAACCCCCTCAACTTCGTGATGAACTTCGCCGGCCTGTCCGCCGAATACGCCGACGAACTGCGGGACTACCTCCAGAAAAACGGTGGCCAGTCGGTGGCCGAGGCGCGCACAGAACTGAGCGACATGGCCGAAAATATCCAGCTCAACGCGCGCAAGATAAAGCAACACGGGGACCGTGTCGACCAGATCGTGCGGAGCATGATCGAGCACACCCAGGCCACGAGCGCCGAGCGGCGGGTGGTGGCCGTAAACCGGTTTGTCGATGAGTATGTGACCCACGCCCACCACAGCCTGATGGCCGAATTTCCCGAGTTTGATCTGACGCTCGAACGCGACTACGATGAGGGGGTGCAGGACCTCGAGATCACGCCGCTCGAGTTATCCCGCGCACTGGTCAACCTGCTGAGCAACGCCTTTTATGCCGTGCGCGATCGGCGCGCGACCGCGATGGCGGACTACCGCCCGCTCGTGCGCGTTCGGACGATCTATCGGGAAGAGCGGGTGGATATCCACATTGAGGATAACGGGGTCGGCATTCCGGCAGCGCTCCACCAGAAGATCTTTGGCCCCTTTTTTACGACGCGGCCGGCGGGCGCCGGCACGGGCCTCGGTCTGTCGCTGAGCTTCGAAATCGTAACCCGTGGCCACAACGGCGCGCTGACCGTGGAAAGCAGAGAAGGAGAAGGAGCCACGTTTACCATGGCGCTGCCCTACCGATAATCCCCGGCGATTAAACTTCATGTCGTTCTTTTGGGAATTGCCCGAATCGCAGTAGTTTCGGGCGTCAACAGAGCCGGCGACATCCTGGCTCGCGCAAACAGTCTATCGGACATCATGGGGACATCTACAGATCGTTTTTATGCCGGATTGGACATCGGGGGCACCACCATCAAGTCGGTGCTCGTCAACCTCAACGGGGAGCAGGCCAGTGACTTCGTGGAGGTGCCGAGTCGGGTGGCCGTGGGGTATGAGGCGACGATCGTACAGCTTAACGAGGCACTCCTCCGCCTGGCCGCCAGCGCCGGCACGACGCGAGACACGATCCGCGCCGCCGGCATCGACGTGCCGGCCGCCAACAGCGGCGGCGTTATCTGGGCGCGCGCCAACCTGGCGCAGGACTGGGTCGGGAAGAACATCCAGAACATCTTCTCCGAGCGCGCCGGCATGCCCGTGTACGTCACGAACGACGGCAATGCGGCCGCCCTCGGCGAGTACATGGTCCGGCGGAAACACCTCGGCAGCCTGCTCTATGTCGCCCCCGGCACCGGGCTCGCCGGCGGGCTCGTCACGTCGGGTGGGAAGATCTACGAAGGCGCGAACGGCCTCGCCCTGGAAGTTGGCCACATCTCCGCGCCGTTCCTTGAGGACGACGGCGCGCTACCGCCGTGCTCGTGCGGCTGGACGGGATGTGTCGAGGCCTGGGTGTCGCTGGTGGCGCTGCGCCGGCGGCTGCGGCTCGAACTGGCCAAGCCGCAGTGGGCCGGCCACCCGCTGAACGATCCCGCGATGTCGATCGAGGATAAGGCTTTCAAGCTGCGGAATTATGCGGATAAGGACGACGCCCTCGCCATCCAACTCTTTAAACAGCAGGGCTTTATCTTCGGGTATGCCATTGCGGATCTGGTGCGCGTGTTTGATCCGGGGCTTGTGGTCGTCGGCGGCGGTCTCGCCGAGGCGTCCTTCCGGGACCGGTACATGGGTTGGGTGATGGAAGGATTTAAAGAGCGCGCCTGGCCGATCTACGTGACGAGCCCAATCGACGAGACCGTGACCACCCGCTTCGAGTGGGCCACCGCCGGCGACTCCGCGGGCGCCCTCGGTATGGGCTTCGCGGCGCTGGAGATGTTTCGGGATTGATGGATGGGTGGCCGGGCGGTTGTGGCCTTTCAGGGCCGCTTCACCGCCCTCGCCGCTACCAACCACCCGAGCGCCGACAGCCCGATGAGATACCCGAACCCCACCGTGAGCGAGGCGACGTGGGCGATGCCGCCCATCACGACCGGCCCCAACAAAAACCCCGTGTACCCCACCGTGGCGACGCCGGCGATGCCCTGCGAAGGCCGCACGCCGGGCTTTTTGGCGGCTTCGCTGAACACGATCGGCACCAGCAGCGCATATCCCAGGCCAGCGACGGTAAAGCCGGCGATGCCCATCCAGGCATTGCCGCTGATGGTCAGCGCCAGCCCGGCCGTGACGATGCCGAAGGCGCCGAGCAGCACGGCGCGCGCGCCCCGCTGCTGGATCAACTGATCCCCGGAGAATCGCCCCAGCGTCATCGTGAGGGAGAAGCCGGCGTAGCCGAGGCCCCACATGAACGGCCTGGAATCCGGCAGGTCTTCCAGGAAGACCGCGCTCCAGTCCGCGATGATGCCCTCGCCCTGCATCGAGCAGAACGCGATGACCGAAAGCGCGAGCAGGGCCCTGCCGGGCAGGGCGAAGGCTGCGCCGCCTTCGCCGGCTGTTTCCCGAATCGGGCTCAGCATGGGGCGCAGCCAGCGGTGGGTTACGAATAACATGAGGGCGATGCCGGCGGCCATCTGGGGCAGGGCCGCCACCTCCGCCGCAATTAGCGCGCTGCCAAGGAGGGCGCCAATCATGCCCCCCAGGCTGAAAAAACCATGGCAGGTGGACATGATGACCGTCTGGTGGCTTCGCTCCAGCGTGGCCACCAGCGCGTTCATCGAGATATCCATCGCCCCTCCGGTCACGCCCACCACAAACAGGTACGCGCCCAGCGTCACAGCGTTCGGCGCCAGGAAAGGGAGGATCATGCTGATGATCATGGCGGTCGTCGTCCAGATCGTCACGGCCCCCACGCCAAAACGATGGGTCAGCCAGGAGACACTGAGCATCGCCACCAGCGCACCCAGAGGCAGAAAAAACAGGGCAACGCCGAGCGCTCCCTCGCTCAGATTCAGGGCGGCTTTGATCTCCGGGATACGCGTCACCCAGAACGCAAAGAGGATGGCGTGGATGGCGAACACAACGCCGATACGAATGAAGGCAGGTTCCCGGGAAAAGCGGCGGAGATGGGTAAGCATCGGGGCGAAGGATCGGTTCAGGGCCCAGAATTAACAAATGCCGGCGTCGCTTCCACTGGCGGAATTGTGAATTTGGCGTACATTGCTCGGACGATCTTTTTCCCGAAACCCGAGGTAATTTACGATGAGCAACCGTTCACGCACCGTCGACGAGGCATCGTCACGTCTCTCCCGCCGTCATTTCCTTGGCACCGCGGCGACCGCCGCGGCGGCCTATTCCCTCTGGCCTGGTTCGGTGCGCGGTAGCGCTCCCGCCATCCTCAAGAAAGCCGCCGGCGTCAAGATTGGCGCCATCACCTACAGCTTTCGCGCCCTGCCGAGTAGTGCCGAGGAACTGCTCGGTTACCTCAAAAAAGCCGGGATGGACACGACGGAACTGATGGGCGGCCCCGCCGAGGAATTTGCCGGCGGCCCCAAGGCGCCCAGCTGGTCGCGTGTCGGCACCCGGATGACGGATGCGGAGCGCGCCGAATTCCAGAAGGCCCGCGAGGCGCACGACAAAGAAGCGGCCGCCTGGCGTAAAACGGCCGGCATGGCGAAGTTCGAGGAACTCGGGAAGATGTACCGCGACAACGGCATCGAGATCGACATCCTCAAACTCGGCGACCCCCGCTGGTCGGATGCCGAGATCGACTACGCCTTCCGCGCCGCAAAGGCCGTCGGCGCCCGCGGCATCTCGTTCGAAATCTCGGATGACGCCGCCGCCCGCATGGGGCCCTTTGCGACGAAGCACCAGATGCTTATCGGCATGCACAACCATACCCAGGTGGCCGAGGAGGGCTTTACGTTCGACAAGCCGCTCTCCACCTCGAAGTACAGCATGCTGAACCTGGATATCGGCCACTATGTCGCCGGCCTGGGCACCTCGCCCATCCCGATCATCCGCAAATACCACGATCGCATATCGCACCTCCACGTAAAGGACCGCCAGACGGCGGCCAACGGCGGCGCGAACCTGCCGTGGGGCCAGGGAGATACGCCGATCGGCGAAGTGCTCCGCCTGCTGCGCGACGAGCAGTACCCGATCACCGCGATGATCGAACTGGAATACGACGTGCCGGCCGATAGCGATGTGCTCACAGAAATGGCCAAGTGCGTGGCGTTCTGCCGCGGCACGTTGTCCTGAGCACTACCGTCCATGCGTTAACAAACCCGAAGGGTCTCAAAGACCCTTCGGGTTTTTTTATGCCGTTGCTTTTTCGCCGGCGGTATCTCATACTTAGGCGTCCCAACCCTCTCACCGGATCGCCGCCATGAAAACGCCTCGTTCGCTCAATCGCCGTCATTTCCTTCAAACGGTCGCCGCCACAGCCGCCACGGTCTCCATCTTGCCCCGGCACGTCCTCGGTGGCCCTGGGTTCGTCGCCCCTAGCGACCTCCTTGTGATCGCCGGCGTCGGCGTCGGCGGGATGGGCCGCGTCTACCTGGAAAACGTCGCGACCGAGAACATCGCCGTCCTGTGTGATGTGGACCCCACGTTCGCCGCCCCCGTCTACGCGACGTACCCGGCCGCAAAAACGTATACGGATTTTCGACGGATGTTCGACCAGGAGACGGGCATCGACGCCGTGGTGATCGGTACGCCGGACCACACACACGCCGTCATCGCACTCGCTGCGTTGCAGCGCGGCAAACACGTCTACTGCGCCAAACCACTCACCCGGACCATCCACGAAAGCCGACGTCTGCTCGAGGCCACCCGGACCGCCGGCGTGGCTACGCAGATGAGCACCCAGGGCCAGGCCGAAGAAGGCCCTCGCCGGCTGCGCGAGATGATCGGCGCCGGCGCCATCGGTGGCATCCATGCTGTCCATATCTGGTCGGACCGACCCATCTGGCCCCAGGGCATCACCCGCCCGGCGGAGACGATGGCCGTGCCGCCAGGGCTCGACTGGGACCTGTGGCTCGGGCCGGCGTCCTACCGTCCCTACCACGAAGCCTACCACCCCTTCCGCTTCCGGGGATGGCTCGACTTTGGCACCGGCGCGCTCGGCGACATGGGATGCCATAGCTTCGACCCGGTCTTCCGGGCCCTCGAACTCAGCGCCCCCACCGCCGTACACGCCAGCTCCACCAAGATGCTCGGCGAGACCTTCCCCGCAGCCTCCACCGTCCACTACGATTTCCCGGTCCGGGGCGAAAAACCGCCCGTCCGCCTCACCTGGTACGACGGCGGGCTGAAACCGGCACGCCCGCACGAACTCTCTCCGATGCAAGAACTCGCCGGCGACGGCATCCTGTTCGAAGGCGAAAAAGGGAAGATCCTGTGCGGCTTCACCGGGCAGAACCCTCGCCTGCTTCCTGATTCCGAGATGGCCCACTACCAGCCGCCTCCCCAGACGCTCGCGCCCTCGATCGGCCACTACAACGAATGGGTCGCGGCTTGCAAGGGCGGTGAGCCGGCGCCGTGTCGCTTCGAATGGGGCGCGCCGCTGACGGAGATCGTCCTCCTGGGGAATATCGCGCTCCAGACCGGGCGGTCCCTCCAATGGGATTCGCGACAGGCCCGCTTCACCAACGACGAGATGGCTAATGCGATGATCGAGGCGCCCTACCGGGAAGGATGGACATTGTGAATCGATCCCGCGTAGGTATGAGGAGGGGTGTGGGGAGTACTTGCCCTGGGCGACATCGGCGAAGCCGAGGGAGTCGAAGGGTGGGGAGTGATGTATACCATTCGTTAAACGAGTCAACGTGCAACGCGAAACGCCTTTCGACTTCGACGTGGTGGTGATCGGGTCGGGGCCGGCCGGCGCCTCGACGGCGCGTTACGCTGCGGTGGGCGGACTGCGCGTCCTGCTGGTCGACAAGCGCCAGGAACTCGGCGCCCCCATCCAGTGCTCGGGCGCCGTCAGCGCACATGCCCTGGCGGATGCGGACATCGCACCCGAGGACGAATTCGTCGTCTGCCCGATCTACGGCTTCGCCGTGTACGATTCCGACGGCCGGCAGACGCGGCTCGACTACCGCCATCTCAAGCCAGATGACTACGGGCACCGACCGCTCGGGTATGTCGTGGATCGACGGCGATTCGACCGTTATGGCATGACGCTCGCCGAACGCGCCGGCGTCACGGTGTGGCTCAAGACGGAAGCCGCCGGCTTTCGCCCCGCCGGCGAGGGGCGCGTCGCGCTCGACCTGCGGCGCTTCGGCGAACCCGTCACTGTCCACGCCCGCGTCGTCGTCGCGGCGGATGGCCTAATGTCCCAGATCGGAAAGTGGGCCGGCCTGCGCACGGACATCCGCCTCAGCGAACTCGCCTCCTGTCTCCAGTATGTGGTGGATGGGGTGGCGACGGACGGCCTGCTCGAAATCGTAACCGGCCACGGATGCGCCCCGGGCGGCTACGCGTGGGTGTTTCCGAAAGGAGGCGGGTACGCGGAAATCGGCCTCGGCGTCATCCGGTCCGCTACCGACCGCGACGCAAAAACACATCTCCAGCGATTCATGCGCGCGTCGTTTATGGCGGAGCGGTTTCGTAACGCCCGCATCCTCGAAATCCAGGGCGGCGGCGTGCCGCTCGCGGCCCCGCTCAAACAGCCGTATGCCGACAACCTGCTGCTCGTCGGCGACGCGGCGCGGCACGTCAATCCGATCACGGGCGGCGGCATCCACACGGCGCTCCGCGGCGGCGTCATCGCCGGCTCGTTTCTGGCGGAACACCTCGGCGCCGGCCGGCCCACCGACGCGGACGCCCTCGCCGGCTACCACGAACGGTGGCTGGGTGAAATGGGGGACGCGTTGTGGCGGATCTACGCTATCAAACGGGCTATCTTTCGGGATAAGGACCCCGCCGTGCAGGACCGCCAGTTGTACGACGCCCTCGCCAGCTACTTCCATCCCGACTCCGCATTCAAGAAGGTGTAGCCATGGCCGAGCCTGTCGTCTTCCAGGTCAACTGGAACAGCTGCATCCGCTGCGGCGCCTGTGTCGCCGTCTGCCCCCATCCCCCGGGATTCATCACGCCGTTCGACACCATCGCGGTCGATGAACCGTGCGACATCGCGTGTATGCGGTGCGAAGCCATCTGCCCGGTGACCGCCATCGATCACGTCGTGGCGCCAGAGGCCACGGCGATGATTGCGTAGCGAGTAACAAGGGTAGGAGGGGTGTCGGGATGGCGCCGAGTGGTGTTTTTGAATAAACCCCCTGTCATTCCGACCGAAGGCGACAGCGCCGGCATGCCGGCGTCTCCGGGCGAGATGGCAATGCTTTTTTGACCGATTCAACTTTACCTGACTTTTCTCAATTCCGCCCAATCCGCCTCCTCCGGGAACTACCAGGATTCCGGCGCATTGCAGATTTAGTCTTGACTAAAAAAATACTTAGTCCGATATGAATCGCTTCGTCCTGGTGGCTCTGCTCATACTCCTCGTTGCACGTAGTAGCGACGCGTGGGCGCAGCCATCCTGGGCACGTCTGGACGAGGCGTCGCGCGCGGCGGCCGGCGCGACGATGCCGGTGCTGGTATACGTGCACGCTCCGGGATGTGGGCCGTGCCTCAAGATGGAGCGCGAGGTATTCCCGCACGTGGCCCCGTTACTGGATCGCTTCGCACGGGCCCGGTTGGACCTGGACGACAGCGAAAGCCGTCTGGTCATTGACGACGTCGCGCTGTCGCCGGCCGAGTGGGCGCACCGGCTGGGCGCCAACGCCACGCCGACATTCATCTTCCTGGAGCCGGGCGGAGGCGTCATCACGCGTACCTCGGGCTATACGGACACGCGGGGTTTTGCGCTTTTGCTGGCGTATGTAGCGACCGGGGCCTATCGACACGCGAGGTTCGAGGCCTACGTCGAGCAGGCCGGCGGACGGCCCTGAGGGGCCATTTCTGCTGGATTACTGGTTTCTGGATTACTGGGGGACACGACGATGTATACACTTAGGCACGGGGTAGGGAGAGGACTGCTTCTGGGGCTGGCCCTGATGATCGAGGCATCGGTTGTCGTGGCGCAGCCGGCCATCGAAGGACGCGTGCTGGCCGGCGGGAAGCCCGTCCCGTTTGCGAACATCGGCGTGCGGGGCACCACAATGGGGACCGCCGCCGATCTGGAGGGCCGGTTTCGTCTGGCGCCGCTGCAGGAAGGCGTTTACCGCCTGGTCGCCTCGGCTGTCGGCTTCGAGACCATCGAGCGCGACATCTCGGTGGCCACGGGGCGTACGACAGCGGTGGAGATCGAGATGGAGGAGGCGACGATCGAGGCCGGCGCCATCGTCGTGACCGGCACGCTGGTAGAGACCTACGTGAAGGACTCGCCCGTCAAGGTCGAGGTGATCTCGCCGAGGTATCTGGAGAAGATCCCTACAGCCAACATCATGGAGGTGCTGGAGAATGTGAACGGGCTGTACCAGCAGGTCGATTGCGCCGTGTGCGGGACTAACTCTATCCGCATCAATGGGATGGACGGTCCCTATACGGCCGTGTTGATCGACGGGATGCCGATCATGAGCAGCCTCGCGACCGTCTACGGGCTAAACGGCATCAGTCCGTCGCTCATCAAACAGGTGGAGATCATCAAAGGACCGATTTCGACGCTGTACGGGTCCGAAGCGATGGGCGGCGTGATCAACATCATCACCAAAAGCCCCCTGTCCTCGCCCCGGCTGTCGGTCAACACCTTCGGCACGAGCGACGGCGAATACGCGGCCGATATCGGGATCGTGCCCTCACGCGGCCGGCTGTCGACCTTGCTTTCGGGTACCCTCTTCTACAACAACCGCTACCTGGACGAAAACGGGGACGACTTCGCCGATCTGACGCTCACCAAACGGGTGTCGCTGTTTGGCAAGGGCGCCCTCGCCGGCGCGGACGGCCTCAAGCGTCTGGATCTGTCGGCCCGGTATTATTTCGAGGACCGAATGGGCGGTACCGCCGGCTTCATCGACGCGTTTTCCGATGCGCTCCGCGGCTCCTCGACGCTGTATGGCGAGACGATTCGGACGCAACGCGCCGAGCTGATCGGATCGTATCACCTCCAGCCGGCGCAGGGGATTCGGGTGGATTTCGCCTTTAACGACCACGATCAGGACAGTTATTACGGCCGCGACAGCTACCAGGCGCGGCAGACCACCGGTTTTACGCAACTCCTCTACCCGATTCGGCGCGGCCAGCGACATGCCTGGCTGCTCGGTGCCGCCATGCGCGTGCAGCGGTACGACGACAACACCGGCTCCACGGGGCGCTTTGACGACGCCGGGGCGCTGGTCGAAAATCGCCCGGACGACCGGGTGGTGCCCGGTCTGTTCGTGCAGCAGGAGGCGGCGTGGAGCGACGCCGTTCGCATGTTGAGCGGGCTCCGGGTGGACTACCAGAAGGACGCCGGCTTCGTCGCCTCTCCGCGCCTGAGCCTCAAGCTCGAGCCATTGGAGCGGACCACGCTCCGGCTCAACGCCGGCACTGGCTTCCGGGTCGTCAACCTCTTCACGGAGGACCACGCGGCGTATTCGGGCGCGCGGGCCACCGTCCTCCTGGAAGACCTGCGGCCGGAGCGCTCCGTCAGCGGCGTGGCCAGCCTGCAGCACATCGCGCCTTTTGGCGCTAACCCCCTCACCATCGACCTCGAAGGTTTCTATACGTATTTCACGAACAAGATCGAGCCCGATTACACAACCCCCGGGCTGATCGTGTACGAGAACCTCGACGGCTCGGCGACCACGCGGGGCGTTTCGCTCACCCTCTCCCAGAGCCTGACGGCCATTCCGCTGACCTACACTGTCGGCGGGACGGTGATGGATGTGTTTGTGGCCGAGGCCGGCGAAAAAACGCCGCTGGAATTCGCGCCTGACTTTCAGGGTGTGCTCAACGCCACGTACCGGCTGCCGCTGGGCTTTGCCGTCGATTACACGGTGAACCTGACCGGACCCATGAAGCTGCCCGAATACGCCCCGCCGTTCGAGCGGCCAGCTTTTTCGCCGACATTCAGCGTCCATAACCTGCAAGTGACCCGGGATCTGGACTTGCCGGCCGGCGGACTGGTGCAGGTGTATGCGGCCATTGAGAATCTATTGGATTATACACAAGTCGCGCCGCTGATCGACCCCCAAAACCCGTTTGGCGACCGGTTCGATACGGCGTATGTCTACGGCCCCATCCACGGCCGGTGCATGGGGCTGGGCGTCCGGTTGATCGTTCGGTAAGCCGCCTCTATATTTCGGCTTCATCATCTTCCCGATCGAACGCACCGCCATGTACACCCGTCGCCAGTTTCTAAGCGTGAGCGCCGCCGCGGCTGTCGCCGCCGCGTGCCAGTCCGAAACCCCCCCTGTACCCCCCGCCGCACCCGCGACGACCCATCTGGATCGGGTGGGGCTCGGGCTGTTCACCATCCCGCGGTTGCTGAACGAGGACTTCGCCGGCACGCTCGCCATGCTGGCCGGGATCGGGTACAAGGAGCTGGAATTTTTTGGGCCCTACACCTACAGCGTCCCCGAGGCGCACGCCTACTGGAATCCGATCGGCGAACAGCTGGGCATCCCGAAAACCGGGTATTTTGGGCATACGCCGCAGGAAGTGCGGACGTTGCTCGATCAACACGGGCTGACCTCGCCGTCGATGCACATCGATCTTCCTTCACTCCGTCAGAGCCTCGGCCCGATGCTCGAAGCCGCGAATGTCATCGGCCAGCGGTACGCCGGCATCTCGAACATCCCGGATCCCGACCGCCCCAACCTGGACGCGTACAAGCGGATGGCCGACGAGTTTAATACGATCGGCGCGCGCATGCAGGAAGCCGGCGTCAAGCTGCTGTATCACAACCACGGCTACGGCTTCGCCGAGATGGAGGGTCAGATCCCGATGAACGTGCTGCTGGATCGGGTCGACCCGGACCTCGTCGCCCTCGAGATGGATATCTTCTGGACAGTGGCCGCCGGCGTGGACCCCGTGGCCTACCTGGAGGCCTATCCCGCACATTACCGGCTGATGCACCTCAAGGACATGAAAGAGCAGGTCCGCTTCGCCGGCGACGGCGGCAGCGCCCCGCAGTGGATCGAGCTGTTTCCGTACATCGCCGACGCCGGCTCCGGCGTGCTCGACTTCCCCCGCATCCTGTCCGCCGCTAAAAAGGCCGGCGTTCAGCATTTTTACCTTGAATACGACATCACCGCAACGCCGAAGGAGACGCTGGAAAACAGCTACCGCTACCTGTCGACCGTCGAACTCGCCGCCTGACTTATCCCGGCCCGACGGGCGCCGTCGAGTGGTGGCGCGCCGGCGTGGCGGGCGTGCGTAGGATCAGCATGGCCACCACCATCCCGATGAGCACGATGCTCGCAGCCGTCCAGTTGAGCTCGTGGGAAACCGCCGGCGGCCTGTAGTCCGCTTTACCCAGGTACTGCGCGATGTTGTTTTGCGCCGGGTTGTAGAAGGGGTTGCCGCCGCGGATCGGTTCGTAGCGGATGATCAGGAGCGCGAGCGTGAGGCCGGCGACCAGTACGGCGAACTGTTTGATGTTCATGACGATATCCTCCCGTGAAAGCGGTTTCTCCGGGTATCGGCCGTTGGTAAGGACACGATACATCGTGCCCCAACGCCCGCTGCCATGCGGGTGGTATCATGTGGCTCATCGCGTCCGGTAGCGATTGATGGCCGCGACCACCACGCCCCAGATCTCGTCGTCCTCGCCCAGGGCTACATCCGGGTAGTCGGAATGGGAGGCGACCAGGGAGGCCAGGCCGTTTTCGCTCCGGAGCGTACGGAGCATGAACTCACCTCGTACGGTGGCGACCACGATGTCGCCGGTGCGAGGTTTGAGGGAGTGGTCCACCACCAGCAGCGCGCCAGCGAGGATGCCGGCCCCCTCCATCGCATCGCTGGAGGCGCGGATAAACTGCGTGGCGGCTGGCCGCTTGACAAGAAAGGTGTGCAGGTTGAGCGGCTCATCGGTGTAGTCCTGCGCCTGGGTTTGAAAACGCATAGGTAGGGTGTCATATCTATCGGCCGGGGGGATCCGTACGTCAGAACATGACCTCAGGGTGACCCGAAACGTACGCCGCCGAAACGCCGCGTCATAGTTTCGCCATAAAAATTACACATGCTTCACACATATATTTCCCGGGGTGGCGCGAGCTTGGTGATTCGTGCTCCGGGTTCAGCGTTCCGGGTGTGATAGTTTTTTTCCTTTTCCCTTTTTCCTTTCCCTTTGCGCCCCGCCATCCCTTTCGCTCTCGTCGATTGCAACAACTTCTTCGTCAGCTGCGTGCGCGTGTACGAGCCGCGGCTGCGGGGGCGACCGGTGGTGGTGTTGTCGAACAACGACGGCTGCATGATCGCGCGGTCGAACGAGGCCAAGGCGTTGGGGCTGCCGATGGGGGCGCCGGCGTTTAAGCACCAGGAAACGATCCGCCGGCATGGCGTGGTCGTCAAATCCTCCAACTTCTCCCTGTTCAGCGACATATCGGACCGGATTTACACGACGCTGGGGCAGTTCTCGCCGGATGTCGAGAAATACTCGATCGACGAGAGTTTTCTGATGCTGCCGGACCGGGTCGATCCCGCCCACATCAAGCAGGAGGTGTACCGCTATACCCGGATTCCGGTGTCGGTGGGGATTGCGGGTACAAAGACGCTGGCCAAGGCGGCGAACAGCATGGTCAAGCTGGATCCTCGCTTCGAGGGCTGCCTGAGGCTGCCCGAGGGCGCCGGCGCCGATCCGTTCCTGGAGGGCATGGAGGTACGGAAGGTGTGGGGGATCGGGGGGCAGTGGGCGGCGAAGCTGAACGCGCTGGGGATCCACACCGCGAAAGACCTCAAGTACGCCCGCGACGCGCTGATCCGGCAGAAGCTCAATGTCGTGGGCTTACGGGTCGTGCACGAGCTGCGGGGCCTGGCGTGTATGGAGCTGGTACAGGAGATGCCGGACCGCCAGCAGACGATCTGCTCGCGCTCATTCGGCGTCCCGCTCGAGACGCTCGAGAAAGTCCGCGAGGCGGTGTCCACCTATACGGCCATCGCCGCCAAGCGCCTCCGCGGCGCGCGCCAGCAGGCCACGACGCTCCACGTCTATATCACCACCAAAAGCTTCGGCCAGGGGCCGCACTACAGCAACTCCCACGCCGTGATGTTGCCGGAGTCGACCGCGTACACCCCGCTGTTGATCCGGTACGCCGGCAAGGCGCTGGACCGGATCTGGCGGCCCGGCTTCGCCTATCGGCGCGCCGGCGTGGTGCTCACCGGGCTCTCGAATAACCGATTTTTGCAACTTGATGCCTTCGAGGGTGATCGCCGGCAGGCGGAGTCCGCCCTGATGCAGGCGCTGGATCGCATCAACGAGAAATATGGCCGGGATGTCGTTTTCCTTGGCTCCACCGGCACCGAAAAAGAGTGGCTGTCCCGCTCCACCGAAAAGTCGCCCTGCTATACCACCCAGTGGGCGGATCTGCTGCGGGTGGGGTGAGGGCCATGGGTGTGGAGCTTTGGCAAATAAATAGCGAGGCATGCCGATGGAGGAACCCGGAGAGGCCGATTTCTATATATAGAGGCTCACCGATTGGCGTTCGACAGAGTCCGGGAGGTCGATTCGCAGGTCGCATCGTAACAACTCGAGGGAATGGATATGGCCACGCCGCGCATGGATGAAAGCTGGAACCGCATCAAGACACAAATCCGGGCCATATGGGGGGATGTACTGACGGACGCCGAGTTGGACAAGGGTCGGCGGGATCTGAACAAGTTGGTCAATATCATCCACGACGTCACCGGCGAAGCCCACACGAAGATTCGCGGGCAGATGAACGCGATTATATAGCTCGGTTACAATACATCTCCTCCACCAGGCATAGGCCCTGCCCTACAATCGCCGGCCTCGCCTGATCCTATCTTGCAGTCGTCGGGGTCATGCCGCTTATTGTGGCGCTCGGACGGCGGATGGCACTAACGCATCCATCGCCCGGCAGGGTCCTGACGCTATACCTGCGTCCGGCCCGCACGAGGTGTCGTTCGACGCCGGCGACCTCCCGAGCGGGATGTACCTCTACCACATGGAGACCCCGACGGCCGTGCAGACGCATAGCCTGATGCTGCTCAAATAGACGGCTTCAAGAGACAAAGCCGGCCGAAAGGCCATATAAAGACCTCCGGGATATGGGCCATCCCGGAGGTCTTTCCGTGTACGGGTTCAGTACCCCGGTTATGCGGATTCGTACGAAAAATGCAGCACGATCGGGTTGACGAGCCGCGCATAGTCCGAATAAGACATCTGGATCAGCTCGGTGAAGGTGCCGGCGTTGAACGCGATCCGTTCGTCCTCGGTGAGCGAGGCGGCCACGAACACATCCATCCCATACAGATTCCCGAACGGCGGCATGGCGCCGGGCTCGCAACCCGGGAATAGATCCTCGAATTCGTCCTCGCTGGCCAGTTGCACGTCTTCCGTGCCGACTGCCCCGCCGAGCAGCATGAAGTCGATCTTGTACGACGCCGGCAACACGGCCATCGCCAGCTCGCCATTCCGTTTAAAAATGACGGTTTTCGCCACTTCTTTGCCCGGAATATGGACGGTGGCCGCGATATCCTGAGCCGAATACGCTGGAGAGTGCCGGATCGCAAGATACTTGACGCGGTGCTCGTCCAGAAAGGCTTTGAGTTTATTGGCAGGCATGATGCACCTCACAGGGTTGTTTGTAGGGCGATACCGCCGGCTCCACCGGCATGCACCGACACGGAGCCAACGTATATATGGACGCTTCACCGAGTTGACGGTTCAAGTGCCGGCGCTGCTGTAGGGCCTTTCCGGCGTGTCCACCCGCGGTCAGGTGTACTGCCTTTGCACAGCCCTCCGGCCAGGCAGGCCCAGGGCTCCGGCGGCATAGTGAGATTGCAGCTGCCTGTAAGGGTTTGAAATTAAACCATTTGGCGGGTGCGGCCGGATAAGGAAATCCCCCTTCAATCCGCGCGGCTCATCCGCCTGGCATGGCGCTGGCTGGGAGCAGAGCATACACCCTCTACACCCACATTCCCATGCCGCGCCAGCCGATTACGCTCCTCTACTCCCTGTTCTGCATCGTGGGCCTGTTTTACCTGACGGGCTGCCATACGTCGATCCTGGCGCCTGATCCCACCGAGGATACCGGCATCACCCAGGACCAGCTCGGCGACGGGAGCGGTGGCGGCGATACGGGCGGCGACGACAACGGCGGCGATACGGGCGGCGACGACAACGGCGGCACTACGGGTGGCGACGACAACGGCGACACTACGGGCGGCGACGACAACGGCGGCACTACGGGTGGCGGCGACAACGGCGAGAATACGGGTGGCGGCGACAACGGCGAGAATACGGGTGGCGACGACGATGGGGGAGATGACGCCGGCCAGGCCCCTGTGTCCCTCGAGGCTCCGCTACGTGCCAGCGATGGGTCGGACGCTTCGGGCGAGGCGAAGTTTGAACGCCGCTCGGACCGCGTGACGTTCACGGTGGAGGTCGAGGATATGGAGGACGACGGTACGGCGACTATCGTGGTGGTGCGAGCAGGGGCCGTGGTGTATCAGGGATCCCTCCGCATCGACGCTGGGTCGGGCAATCTCAACATGGATTCGCGTGATGGCGACACGGTGCCGAGCCTCACGAGCGGGGACCGCGTGCGGGTGGAGGACCCGGCCGGCGCTGTGGCACTGAGCGGTCTTTTGTAGCCCTACAGCCGCGCCTACAATACCTGACAAAAAGTAGGCGTCTATTCCTACATCATCGGAGATCGGAAGCGCATATGTTGAACGAGCCGGCGTTGTACTCACCGGGAAAGCCCCCCACAGGGCCGGCAGGTCGAACGAGCCGGAGAAGAGGTCGCTGCGATGATCCACTACCGATTTTGTGTCAGCAAGTCACCCGAGTTCGAATGCGATGTCTGCGAACAGTTGATCGATGAGCGCGAGGTCGTTCTACTGCGGGCCGCCTCCGCACTTCCTGAAGAACGGACGTATCACGTCCATCCGCATTGTGTCGCGGCGTTTGAGCGCGGCCATCCCGACGAGTGGAGGTTGATTCGGTGTGATTCGATGGAGGCCGGCTGGTTGATGTAAGCAGAGGTAAGGCAGATTTTTTGGAGATCGGGAGGCATTCGGGAAAAAAATTGTATACGTTGGTCCTTCTTCGCGACCGCCCCCGCGTAACGCCCGTCGCGCTCTTGCTCGTCTTATCGCTCTGTAACCGTTGTATTACCTGACACACGTTCTCCACTGGCTGGCCGGGTGCCTGGGTATCTGCGCCTATATGGTCGTTTTTGCATTCATGCCGGGCCTTCTTCACATGGGCGACGGAGGGCAGGTGCGTACCATCCTCTTCGGTATGCCGCTGTCCGTGGGGGTGTTGCATGCCTTCCCATGGATGTGGAAAGTGGGTCTGCTGGTGGTGGGGGCGGCGTTATTTGTGTGGATTTCGTTCATGTTCTTGATGTCCACGCACAATCTGATTGTCGGCGTGGTGGGGGCGACGACGCGGGATCGGCAGGATGGGGAGCGGTCGGCATGGATCGCCATGGGGAGTTGTCTGGTAGTGCTCGCCGGCATCTTCGCGTGGATCTTGTTCGGTACACTGCTTTCATTCTGGGCGCTGATGTACGGATTGGTATTGTGTGCCGGCACGGGTCTGCTCCTCCGGCAAAACTACGGGGAATTCATCGACATCTGACACGGGGTCGCCGGCCGTTGCGGCCTGTGAGGAACGTCCGGTGCGGTGGCGGCTTTCATGGGCGTGGATAGATGCTGGCGCCGGATAGCCTGGTTGCAGGCATTGGAAAACGCGCCCCTATGGGCTGACGTACCGGGGCCGGCGTAAAACAGGGTTATGCATACGGCATACGAGAACAAGAGCTGGTCTCCCTGGTGGGGAACCTATCACATCCCTGAGGGCCTTGCCGGCTGTTGGGAGGTGGGTCCCTGCACGATCTGGGTGGCGAGTCGCCCGAACGAGTGGCGCATCGCCCGTTTTCAGCTGAACGATGCGTACGTGGATGCCGCCGAGGTGCGGACGTCGCTCGAGATGTCGGAAATGATGGCGTTTATCGAGGCCAAAGGGGAGGCGGTGTCCCTGCACCGGTTCGGTTTTCGTGTGCCGGGCGACGAAATCTACGTCCGGCCGCGCCTCGCCGACCGAGCCGTCGTCGTCCAGCCAGAGATGCCCCTGCACATCTTGCCTCGTGAAGAGGTCACGCTGTATATCAGCACGCCGCTCTGGGTTCAATTCGAGGCCGGTTCACCCCGGCGCGTCCTCCAGGAATTCCCGCTGTATCGCCCCTCGGATACGTGGTTTGGCGAGTCAACCATTCATGGGGAACTGTGTTATGCCGGCCGTACGGCGGCCCGATTGCGGCTCCAGGACCTCACCGTTCGCCCCTACCGCGTGATCACCCCGGTTCGCGTCAAGAACAGGGCCCAGGATGGGTTATTGCTGAACCGAATTCAGGTGCTTGTGCAGTACCTGTCCATATTCGAGGCGACCAACGGCCACTTGTGGACCCAGATGGTGACGGTAGAGCGGGAGCGCAGCGGCGATTTTGCCGCCATGAAGATCGGCGTGGGAGCGCCGGCGGAAGCGGGGGAGACCACGCGGCTGGAAAGTCCGCGTAGGGCGATCGAGTCCAACCTCATCTTTCGTGCATTTGGCGGCTTGTTTAAGGACAAATCGATATGGACCTCCTGAACGAGATCTGGATCAGCTTCAAGGGCTACTTCGCCGGCGATAACGCGTTTCACATCTACAAGGCGTTGGTTATCCTCCTCGCCGGGTATCTGCTCGCGAAGGCGCTCAGCGCGTTCCTCCTTCGATCGGTGCGGAAGCGGACGTCGCCCCACCATGCGATGCTGCTTCGCCGTGTGAGCTTTTATACGGTCATCGGGGTATTTTCGGCCTGGGCGCTGGTGTCCACGGGCTTCGAACTGGGCATCCTGCTGGGTGCGGCCGGCGTGCTGACCGTCGCCCTCGGCTTCGCCTCGCAGACGTCGGCCACGAACATTATCAGCGGGCTGTTCTTGATCGGTGAAAAACCATTCGCGCTGGGCGACATCATCCGTGTCGGGACCATCACGGGCGAGGTGTTGTCGATCGATCTGCTGTCCGTGAAGATCCGGACCTTCGATAACCTGTTTGTGCGTATCGCAAACGAGAACCTGATCAAATCCGACATCACGAACCTGAGCCGCTTCCCGATCCGACGCATCGACACGCAGATCCGGGTAGGGTACCGGGAAGATCTGAAACGAGTCGTGGAAGTGCTGAAGGGCGTTGCCTCCGACAATCCGCTATGCCTCCAGGAGCCAAAGCCGCTGTTTATCTTCAACCTGTTTGAGGAATCCTTCATCTCGTTCCAGTACTCGGTCTGGACGCTGCAGGAAAACTACCTCGACGTGAAGAACATGTTGTTCATCGAGATCAAGTGCGCGTTCGACGCCCACGGTATCGAGATCCCGATGCCGTATCGGAGGCTGGTGGTAGAGGAGGGGGGCGCGTTTCGCGTGCCAGGTCCCGCGAACGACGAGCCCGGATGAAACGACCTCGGTGTCGGTCAGAACCCCAGCCGGACGGTGAGGGTCGGCAAGAACGGGGCGAGGGGGCGTTCGATTTTTGTATAGGTGGCGGAAGCCTCGTCGTAGGCGAGGCTCCACTCATCCACGTTGTACGCGGCCAGCAGGTTGGCAAGGGATAGGCGTACCTGCACGCGGGCGTCGCGTACCTGGCGGGCGTAGGCCACGCCGGCGTCCAGGCGATTGTACATGGGCAGTCGGTGGGCCGTCGGGTCGGATAGGTCGTACGGATCGAAATGCCTGGTTCGGTCCTCCGGCTCGAGGTAGTTGTAATACGCGTCGCGAAAAGCCCAGGACCGGCCCATGCTGGCCTGCCAGCGCAACGAGGCGGTCCAGTACGAGGCCACGCGGGCGTCCAGCGCGAGGGTGACGCGGTGGGGGACGTTCCAGGGGGCGCTCAGCCAGGCGCCGTCGAACCGGTTCGGGATGCGCTGCTCCGCCACGCTGTATTCGTAGGCGGCCTGGGCGGCAAGCCGGTCGGTTTTTTTCTCGATCGACAGACCGGCGCCGTAGGCGACTCCTTCGGCGTGGGTTAGCACCTCATCTTGCCGGCTCCACGCCGCCGTGGACGCCCCGGGGGTGGCCAGGCCGGCGTAGTCGATCACCAGCACGTGAGGCTGGTCCTTGTAGTAGGTTTCGAGCTGGATCTGCCATCCGGGGGCGGGCATGGCGAGCAGCGATGCCGTGGCGTGGTGGGCGCGTGGTGGGGCTACGTCGCCGCTGATGGGCAGCCAGAACCGCATATAGGGCAGGACGGCGTTGACATCCATCGCGGCGACGTCGAACTGGTTCACGAACTGCCGGAACAGGCCGATGGCGCCGCGGAAGGCCCAGGGGCCCAGGGGGCCGCTGGCGGCGTCATAGCGAATGGCGATACGCGGCTCAGCATAGACGGCCCGGTCGTTGCCGAGATTCGTGAGGCGGAGGCCGAGTTCGAGATGGGCGCGCGATCCGATACGTAGCTGGTCCTCGGCATACAGGCTCGAGCGGCGATGCCCGGCCTGGAGGCGGGCGCTGCTTTGCGAGGCGAGGCTGCCGTCGCGCCAGCCGGGTAATTCCAGCGCGAATTCGCTGGCACTATACCGGCTTTCGAGGCCTGCGGTGAGGAAGTGGGAGGAGGACACGCTGTGGTTGATTTCAGCACGCAAGCCTCCCTCGTGGATGGCATTGACGTCGCTGGAGGCATGGCGCAGCCAGCCGGCGGTTGCGGCATCGTCGTCATCGCTCTCCGCGCTGTCCCCGGCATCCGCAGGGCGGTAGTCCCGACCGAACGCCTGCGACAGATCGAACTGGCTCACCCAGCCGCCGACGGAGGCGAACGACGCCTTGCCGATGATGCTTTCGTAGCGCATCTGCCCCATCGCGTTGGACCAGGAATAACGGCTCGTGAACGATGCCGTCTGCGTGGTTTGCGCCGGCCCCTGCGCAAACGTCGGCGCCAGCGCATCCACGCCGCCGAAGCCATTGCTGCCGCGGTAGAACGAGGCGTAGAGGCTTTTTTCGGGAGAGAAAGCGACGCGTACCGCGCCGTGGAGATCCGAGAACCGGAACTCGTCCTGCAGGCGGTTGCCGGACAACGCTCCGGCGCCGAGGGAGTCGGGCACGAACCGGATGGAATGCGTGTGGGACGGCGGGGAGTCAGTTTCGACGAGCGGGGGGGGCGCCAGGGTTTGGAGGAGGAATAGATCGGGCGCGCTCCACCGCGTGAAGTGGGTGGCCAGGGATTGAGGATGGAGCACGGACCACAGGCTCCGCCGGCCGGCGAACATCCAGCGGGTACGTACGCCGTCGCGCCCGGCAAACTGGCCGGTCAGGCGGGCATTGAGGCTGAGCGGATCCACCTGAATCGTGAGCGCGGTCGGGCCGTCGGCCAGCGCGTGGTCCGCCTCGACGACGCCGGCCAGGTGGCTGCCGTAGCGGACGCTATAGCCGGCCTTTCGCACGCTGAGCCGGCTCAGCGCGAACGGACTAAATGGCCCCACTACGCCGCCGTTGGGGATCGGAATGAAGATAGGCGCGCCGTCCAGGACATGCTGGTGATCGCCGGACTGCCCACCCTGGACGTGGACGTCGGACAGTGCGTCCCCCACACGCACACCCACGATGGTGTGCAGGCTGCGGAAGACGTCGCCGGCGGCGGAGGCCTCTTCAAGCGAAACGGCGCTACGCGAGCCGCCGCCGAGGTCCTCGGAGGGAAGCCGCCAGGTGAGCTCGGAGATCACGATGGGGGAGGTGATGATCGGCTCGGCGTCCAGCGCGATCTGCACGGACGTCGCGGCGCCGGCGTCGACCCACAGGGTGTCCACGGCGCGTTCGTAGCCGATGTAGGAGACGAGGAGGGGATAGACGCCCGGAAGGAGCCGATTGAAGGCGAAGCGGCCGGCGCGGTTGGTGACGGCGCCGCCGGAGGCATCGGCCAGGAGCACATGCGCATCCGCGAGAGGCTCGCCGGATGTGGCGTCGATCACCTGGCCGGAGAGGGCCCCAAAGGCCGGCACGGCCCGGGCGTCGGTCACGAGTACGTAGGTGCCCGATGAGAGGCGGAGGAAGTCCAACCCGGTGCCGCGGAGGAGGCAGGCGAGCACTTCGTCCAGCAGCGCCTCGTCGACCTGGCAGGAGGTCGTTTTGCCGGCTACCAGGGCGGAGGCGTAGACGAGGTTGAGGGCCGTTTTTTCGACGAGGGCCTCCAGCGCGAGATCGAGCGGCACGTTCAGGGCGGCGATCGAGTGGCGGGACGCTGTATTCGCGGCGGAGGTAGCTCCTTCCTGCCCGTACGCCGCCGGCGCGATCAGCACGAGGCTGAACAGCACAACAGCCCATACGCGACGACGCGCGGGACCGGCAGAGAGTGGCAGGGAAAGGGGATGCGCCATACGAGCTACGTTCCCGGTTCGAACAGTTCGAAACCCTCGCGAGTTTCCCGGTACTGCAACCCGAGCGCTCCGCAGAGATCGCGGATGATGACTTCTGCGGTGTCTGGTTTTCGGATCGAGACGCTGTAGCGCGTGGTGAGCAGATGGGTCGGGGTGAGTGTCAGGCGGGTGGCGAAGCGACGTTCGATATCCGTGAGGATGGAGCCGAGCTGACGGTCGCGGTAGATAAAATCGCCCCTTCTCCAGGCGAGCATCAGGCCGGCGATCGTGGAATCCGGAGCGCTCACATCGATCCGTCCGTCGCCGACGGTAGCCGTCTGCCCCGGTTCGAGGACGACGGGTGCGAGGGCTTCCACGCCGCGCGAAGCGAGACGCACCCGTCCCGTGGCCAGCGTGACGGTGGTGCCGGGCGTCGGGTCGTTGGGCCAGGCGCGTACGTTGAAGGTGGTGCCGAGGACCGTGACGTCGGCGTCGAAGGTTTCGACGATAAATGGCCGGCCGTCGGTGGCGACGTCGAAGAAGGCCTCGCCCTCGAGTTCAACCGCCCGAATGCCGCCGAACCGGCGCGGGTAGCGGAGTGTGGCGCCGCTGTTCAGTTCGATGCGCGAGCCGTCGGCCAGGGAGACGACGAGGCGTTCGCCCAGGGGGGCAGTGGCCGAAAGGGGGCGGAACCACATCGTCACCGCGATGGCGGCGACGACCAGGGCGGCCGTGGCGCCGGCAAACCAGCGCGACGCGCGGCCCCGGGGGGCCGGCGCGCGATCGCGGCGGGCATCGGCGCCGGCCGGAAGCGTGGCGGCATCGAGCTGGCGCCAGATGGCGTCGAGGCGTGCCGGGTCGGGGAATCCCTTCGTCGACGGGCTGGCGAGGCGCCAGACCTCCGCGAGCCCGGCCCGGTCGTCGGCCGAGAGGTCCCGCAGGGGTTCGCCGAGGTCGTCGGGAAGCGGCGTATGTCGATCGGATGCGTTCACGGTGTTCTCTTCTCGTTTTGCCACGCGGTAAGACGGGCGCGCAGGTCCTTCAGCGCGAGGAAAATATGCGTATTTACAGTGCGCTCGCTCAGGCCCATGAGATCGCTGATGTCCCTGTGGCTGAGGTCGTGCTGCCGGCTGAGCAGAAACGCCTCGCGCCGGCGGTCGGGCAGCTCCTGGATCCAGGCATCCATCCGTTGCTGGAGCGCGTTGGCGTCGATGGCCTGGCCGGCGGCGAGTTCGACACTTTCCAGCCGGGCCAGCGGGCCGGACTCGTCGTCCGCCTCCTGCACCACGTACCCGTTGCGCCGCCGCACGTTGAGGCAGGCGTTCCGCGTCATGGTGTACAGGAGGGCCTGCAGGGAGGATTCCGGGTCGATGGACGCACGCCGTTCCCATAATTTGAGGAATACGTCCTGCAGGATATCGTACGCGCCGGCCTCATCATGTAAGATCGAGTACGCGTATCGTACGAGCGGATCGCTCATCTCCCGGTACAGCGCCGCATAGGCCGCGCGATCGGCGTCGCGCAGTCCGCGAGCCCACTGCCGGAATTGAACCCGGCGTTGGTCCTGAGGAGGCGTACGGGCGGTTGGCCCCGGGCGAGTCGGTGAATCCATAGGCGTATGAGAATGATACGCGCTGGCGTGGTGGAACGCGTAACACGCCGGCGCGCACCGGAGAGGTGCGCCGCACGCCGTTAGACGCCCGGAAAAGGCGTACATTCCTGTACCATGCGACAGGGTATCCATTATTGTTTTATTCGAGCATATAATGCTATACTAAAGCGCTATTGCGTCTGGAAGCACGATGAGCCCTTTCTCACCCCCCCGGTGTGTAGTCCGATAAGCGCACGACGTGAATCGGGGAGTCATTCGAATGCATAAAGGAGCCATCACATATCAGGACTTCACGCTGAAGATCGGTCCGATGAAGGGGCAAGAGTACGCAGTGACCCTGCAGGACTCGGCCTCCGGCACGTCGGTGGGTGACCTGTGGTTCAACATGGCCTCCTTTGCGCCGACGGATGCGCCAGTGGATGCGCCGGCCCCCCCGGATACCGCCACGGGCGCCCCCACCCGCGGCGAACGCGAGCGCAAGCCGAAAACGGCGATTTCGGGCGATGAACTCGGGCTGAAACTCTTCCGCGAACTCATCAAGGAGGGCGCGCGCGACGCGTTCATGAAAAGCCTGGGTGCGACGCAGTTGCAGCCGGACATCGCCCTGCGGGTGAAGCTCGTGCTGGACCTCAAGATGTCCGGTATGGACAAGATCGTCGGCCTCCCGTGGGAGCTCCTCTTCGACGACTCCCAGAACAGCTTCCTCAACCTGCTGCCCCGCGACTTCTCGGTCGTGCGGTACCTGAACATCGCCCGTCCAAAGACGGCGGCGACGATCGAGGCGCTCCCCTACGACGGGCCGCTCCGCATGCTGCTCGTGATGGCCAACCCGGACGATCCGGTGCTGCCGAAACTGAATCTGGAGGTCGAAAAGAAGAAGATCCTCGAACGGTTCGGCGGCGATGCGTCGCCGCTTCAGGTTGAGATTCTGGAGCATGCGACGACCGAGAAGTTGATGGCGAAGCTCGAGGAAGGGCCCGACTTCCACGTGCTCCATTTCATGGGGCACGGCGTGTTCAAGGACGACGGCGAGGGGGTCCTGGTGATGGAGGACGACGCCGGCAAACGCGACGACCTGAGCGCGAACAACCTGTATTATTTCATCCTCTCGAAGGCTCACTCGATCCGCCTCGTTTTCCTCAATGCGTGCGAGACGGCGAATAACCGCGTCGCGAACGAGCGGCATCCGTTTGCCGGCGTGGCCCCGGCCATCGTCAGCGCCGGCGTGCCGGCCGTGATTGCGATGCAAAAGCCGATCTCGGACCCCGGCGCGATCGCCTTCGCCGAGACGTTTTATGCAGCGCTCGCCGATGGCGCTCCGGTTGACTACGCCGTCAATGAGGGGCGGCTGGATATGTTTAACAAAGAGCCCGGCACCCTCGAATGGGCGACGCCGGTCCTGTTCATGCAGGCGCCGGATGGGGTGCTGTTTAAGCCGAAACGGGCAAAAGCGCCTGAACCCGAGCCGGCCCCCGCGCCGGCCACCAACGGCGCGACCCGGTCTGTCTACATCCTCTGCAAACCGGGCGACAAGGAGTTCTTGATGCCGGTCTTTAAATACCTGCGCGTTTCCGGTTTTTCGGTGGATAAATCGCCCTTCGAGGGGGATGAAGCCGCCATTCTGGCCGCCGACCGCGAAGCCCTGGCGACGGCCGACGCCGTGTTGATCCTCTGGGGCAACGGCGGCGACGCCTGGCGCCGGGAGCGCAACGCGAACATTAAAGAAGCCCTGAAAACACGCCCCCCGCTGCGCGCGAACTACCTGTACATCTGCGGCACGCCCGACGAGGACAAGCAGTTTTTGATCGACCTCGAAGAGCAGGCCTTCATCAACGGACTCCAGGGATTCTCGGACGCCTTGATGGCTGATTTCGTCGACAAGCTAAATTCCTAACCTCCCACCAGCGATGCCCACGGATCCGGTTGTCGAACAGCCTTCCGCCGAGCGGAAGATGGTCTATCTGATCTGCCTCGAGTCGGATCGGAAGCAGATCATTCCGATCTACAAATACCTGCGTAAGCACGACCTGGACGTGGAGACGCCGCTGTTCAACGGAACCCCCAGCCAGCTGCGCGAAGCCGAGCGGACGCTCCTCATGGCCTGCGACGCCGTGCTCCTGTTTTATGGCGATGGCGACGACAACTGGCGATACAGCAAGGATCTCGCGATCAAGAAGGCCTCAGGGTATCTGCGGGCGCGGCCGCTGCGGGCGTACGCCACCTACGTCAACGGCGCGCCGGACGAGGACAAAATGTGCCTGCTCCGCCTGGAACCGACCGCCATCGACGGGCTCGCCGGCCATGAAGATCACCTGCTGGACGCGTTCGTGCGCCAGGTCGACACGGCGGCCGACCGCTCGCTGGCTGTGACGGACAAGCCCTATCCGGGGCTGCGACCCTATCGCCGGCGCGTCGCCGAGGCGCCCTGCGACCATCGCCGCGGCGAGGAGCACTTTTTCTTCGGCCGGGATCGGCACGTCGACGCCATGACGGCGAAGTTGGCCGAGATGCGCTTCCTGGCCGTCCTCGGCGTGTCGGGCAGCGGGAAGTCGTCGTTGGTCACCTCGGGGATGCTGCCGGCGCTCTACGGCGGCTACATGGCGGATGCCGGCTCCATCTGGAAGGTGGCGTATCTGCGGCCTCAGGAGGATCCCATCGGCAACCTCGCGCGCGCCCTCGGGCGAGCGTTTGGGGAGGAGGCCACCGACGCCGGCGCCATCGAGGCGCGGCTACGGGTGGGGGCCGCTGGGGAAGGGCCGCTGCTCCACCTGATCGATCTCTACGAGGAATTGCATCCATTCCACGGCGCGATGGATGGGCCGCGCGTCAATCTGCTCGTCATCGTCGACCAGTTCGAAGAGCTGTTCCCGAGGAACGCCTGGGAGAGCGCGAGGGAAGACGAACGCCAGCAGGAAACGAAGCGGCACTTTGTCCGCCTCCTGCTGGGCGTGCTCCAGCAGTGGCGGTACCCGGTCTATGTGTGCCTCACGCTCCGGTCCGACTTCGTTGGCGAGGCGGCCCGGTACGAGGACCTGCCGGACGCCATCAACAGCGGGCTCTACCTGGTGTCGCGCATGCTGCCCAACGAGATCGAGGAGGCCATCAAGGGGCCGGCGGCCATCGCCGGCGCGGCCTTCGAGCGGGACGCGCTCGACGAATTCGTCCGCGATGTCGAGGACCCCGCCCACCTGGTCGTCCTCCAGCACGCCCTGAGCCGCACCTGGGATCGGTGGATGGGAGAGGGCGGGCACGGGCCCATCCTCAAGCGGCACTACGAAGCGATCGGGGAGATCCAACATGCGATCGACTGGCACGCCGAGGAGGTGTTCGGCACACTGGAGACGGAACGCCAGCGCGCGTTGTGCGCGAAGGTCTTTCGTGGGCTTACCGGCTTCACGTATGACGGGCGCGGCATCCGCTACAGAACGAGCCTGGGCGACCTCTGGCGGATCGCCAGCGTCCTGTCTTCGAATCGGGCGCAGATGACCCGCGATCTGGTGGCGCTGAGCGACGTGCAGGCCGTCGTGGAGGCCTTTCGTACGGAAGAACACTCGCTGCTGATGCCATCGCCCGAAACGCCTCTGACGGAGGATACGATGGTTGAAATCTCCCACGAAAGCCTCATGCTGGGCTGGCGCCAACTCCAGCGGTGGATGGCGGATGAGGGGGCCGATGCGCAGACCTATATCGATCTCGTGAATGCGGCGATTCGGTATGACCGAGCGCTTGTCGAGAAGCCCGATGATGACCCGCGCGAGTATCTCTGGAGCGGCAACGAACTCGCCCGTGCGCGAGAGTTGGAGCAGCGTACCGGTTTTGTGCCCCAGTGGACGAGCCGGTACCGACCGGAAGCCGACGAAGCACGCCGCTTTCTCGCTACAAGCAGTGAGGAAGCCGCCCGAAAGCGGCGCAACCGGGTGGTTGTTTACTCCACCCTGGCCGCCCTGGCGCTTGCGCTGATTGTGATTATCTTTATCGCACAGCGGACGGCGGCTGAACGCGATTTTTCACGGCTGGAAACGCAGGTCGAGCGTATGCGCTCCTCGGCGCTCGTTTCCTCCTACAATGCACTCCGGTTGTACAAACTGAGCGAGACGGATCGCGCCCTGGCGCTGGCCCAGGCGGCTTACTTTCTCAGCACCGGCAGCGGCGGCGCTTTGCAGGACAACGTCCACGATGCCCTTCGGGAAATCTACAACGACGCCACGCTGGATTTCAGAGGCCTCGAGCCGGATCCCGTTCCGTTACCCATGTCCGGTCAGGTGCGCGCCGTGGCCTTCAACGATCGATGGATCGCCGCCGGGAGCGACACCAATTTTGTAGGCGTGTGGCCGGCCGACCGGTTTGCCTCCGCGACAACGCCGGTCCTCCTCGGCGAGCACACCGGCCCCGTGCGAAGCGTGGCCTTTAATCCGGTGAATCCGGACCAGCTGGCCAGCGGCAGCCGCGACAAGACGATTCGAATCTGGGACCTCACCACAAGCGCGGCAGTCCGCGTGCTGGAGAGCCCGGGCGAAGTCTGGGCCGTTGCCTACAGCCCGGACGGACGATGGCTGGCCTCCGCCGGCCGGCGTCCGGAGGTGCTTCTATGGGATCTGGATCGTGCCGGCGCCGCGCCGTCCCTCCTGCCGTTGCCGGGCATCGCGCGTACCGGCATTGCCGATACGAACTGGGTGAATATCCTGGCGTTCGGCGAAATCGATGGCGAACCCGTGCTGGGCGCCGGCAGCGAAGACGGCATGGTGCGCCTGTGGTGGGACTGGCAAGAGGGCGACGTCGATCCGGTCGTCCTTCAGCCGGATACCGATGGCCGGCTCGAGCCCATCAATGCCCTCGCCTTCAGCCCTTCGGCTCCCCTCGTCGCCGCTGGCGGCGACGACTTCTCGGTGCGCCTCTGGCACATCGACGGCGAAGAGGGCGCCGCCGAGCTGGCCGTGCTGCCAGGTACGGCGGCCGTGATCAACGCCCTCGCTTTCAGCCCGGACGGCCGCTGGCTCGCCTCGGGCGACGGAGGCGTCGAACATACAATCATGATGTGGGATCTGCACGGTAGCGACCGGCCGCCCCTATGGGAACGACTCGCCGACCGCGACCCGACGGCGGAAATCGACCGACCCTACGTCTTCCGCCGGCACCAGGAATGGGTGTACGCGCTCGCCTTCGGCGTGGGCCCCTCGGGAGACCTGCGCCTGGTTTCAGGTGGGAAAGACCGCACCGTTCAGGTGTGGCGGACCGATCCGGGCGAGATGGCGACCGACCTCTGCCGGGCCCTGAAAGCGTCGAGTACCGGCATCGACTTGTCCGGCCTGTGGCCCACGTACGTGAGCCAGCAGATCGTATATCAAAAAGCCTTCGACTGCCCAATGTTATGAAGACGAAAGCCGGACCATACACACAAGCTGTAGCCCGTCATCCCCAACGTGATGGGGGATCCAGGCAACCATTAAGCCGAGTATGGATCCCCGCGTTCGCGGGAATGACGAGGAAATGTATGCGGCGAATACGCTATGGCTTTCTGGCACTCCTGCTCTTCGGAATGACCCCCGCCCCGGCCGCCGGCCAGTCGAACGCCACGTGCGACCTCGTTCTCTGGCGCGCCCAGCGCCAGTACGACAGCAGCCGCTTTCGCGACGTGATCGCGCAGTTCGAGACCTGCCTGCCCGAGAACATCGCTGACCCGAAGGAGCGCATCGAAGCCTACAAACTGCTGGCACTGGCCTGGATCGGCGAGGAGAAATCCTACATGGCCCGCCAGTATGCGGAGAAGATTCGCGAACTGGACCCGCTCTACGAGCCGGAAGGGGCGGTTTTTTCACGGTATTATCTGGAGTTGTTTAAGCCGTCCGACGCCAAACAGGAGATTGCCCTCGCCGTCGAGCAGCGGGATCTCGCGTTGTTGCGCGTCGAGGAGGAGAGTACCCGGGCAATGGAGTTCGAGGCGCTGGCCGCGAGCGCCGGCCTGGAAGCCGCCGAAGCCGATTCGCTCGCTCGTATCGCACGCTTCCAGGCCGAGCAGGCGCGCCTTCAGGTGGACGCGCTCACCGCTCGCGCCGCTCTCGCCCGAGTCGAAGCCCGCGCCGCCGACTCGCTCCGCATCGACGCCACACTCCGCGCCTCCCGCGCCGAGGCGGAGGCGGACTCCGCCGAGGCCCTCGCTGCCCGTGCTCGCCAGGAACTTGAAGATGCCGCCACACAGCTCGAAGTCGCCCGCGCGTCGGAAGCGATTGCGGCGGAAACCCTGGCCGCGGCGATGCTCCGTGCCCAACAGGCCGAGGCCGCCGCGCAGCTGGCCGAACAGAAGCTGACGATCCGCCGCCGGCGCATCGCCACCGCCGCCGTCGGCGCCGGCATCCTGGGGGGTGTCATCGCCTGGATCGTAAAACCGGGCAAAGACCAGAATCTCCCCATTCCTCCTCCTTTCCCTTCGCCGGCTAACTGATGGACCCGATCATGAATGCTCGTGCTGGCGAATTGACAAACAAAGCCTACTTCCGTTTTTTAAACGCCGTCATCCCCGCGAAAGCGGGGACCCATAGAAGGCATGAGAATACCTTACTAGCTGATCTTGGCATCATCTTGTGCCAGAATTTTAGCTCGCATGGTTCCACGCTTTCGCGGGGATGACGATAAAAATAGACCTCCGTGTTACACCGAGCAGAACTCTATGGCGGGAAGATAGACCCTTCCTCTTCAGCGCCCAAGACATGTCGTGTCCGTACGGGGGTATTGCTGGTGCTTGGGGTTTTGCTTGGGATCGGGGCCCGGCCGGCATTCGCGCAGACCGATTTCGGCTGGACGCCCTCGGTATGCGTCCAAGTACCACCGTCGGGTAACCCACTGGTGGATTGCCCGCATGTGGATGACGTCCGCCTCACGCCGACCTCGCCGTTGACGCCGGACGCCATCGCCTTCGTGGCACGGATCGGCAACAACAGTACGTTTCAGCGGAAGGACTCGCTGTTCGTCACCTGGTGGCTGGACGGCGTCCTGCAGGAGACCCTCCGGCAGACGCTCGTCGAAAGCGTAGTCGATCCCGTGAATCATTTTTATGAGCCGGTGTACTCGTTTGGCGCGCCCGGGGTGGTCGGGCACGTGACGTTTGAAGTCAAGGTAGTCGATGAAGTTTTTAACGCCGCCGGCGAGCTTCGCCGCGTCGATACCGTCACCTCGACGGGGGAGTTCAACATCCTCCCGCCGGCGCCCGACGCCCTTATCGCCACCCCACTAGCCGGCGCCATCGACCTCCGGTGGGACGCCGCGCCCGGGGCGCTGATGTACACCCTCTACCGGACCACCGCGCCAACCGCGGCCGGGGCGCTTACCGACGCGGATATCCTGGCCGAAGGCCTGTCCGGGCTCGCCTTTACCGATACGGATGTGACGGCCGGCGTCGCCTACTTCTACCGGGTCGTCGCTTCCGGGCAGGGGATACGGTCCGACGGGTCGACGTTCGTCATCCGGGGGCCGCTTTCCGAAGAAGCGACTGCCACGCCTGGAGGAGAGGAGCCGCTCCCTGCGCCGGTCCTGGTCGATGCCGCCGGCCTCGACGGGGCCGTCCGCCTCATCTGGCAGGGTACTGTCGAGGCCGAGGCCTATGGCGTCTACCGGGATGACGTATTTCTGGCCGAAACGGCGGATACGGTGTTTGTGGATGTGGGCGTCATAAACGGGACATCCTACAGCTACCGGGTCTCCGCCCGCGCCGGCGCCCGCGCCGGCGCCCGCGAGAGCGCGCTGTCCGATACCCTCCAGGCGACCCCCCGGGCCGTGCCGCCCGTGGTGAGCGAGGTAGCGTTCGCGCCGGCCGAGCCCGCGCCTTCAGACGCCGTAACGGTTTCGGCGATTGTATCGGATGGGGATGACAACCTGCTGGCCGACTCCGTCCAGGTCGTCTGGTGGCGCAATGGCGTGCGGCAGGCGCCGCTGCCGACGTCCAACGGCGTGCGCTTCAGCGGCGTCATTCCGCCGCATGCCGCCGGCGACTCCATTGCCTTCACGCTCCGCGCCGTCGATGCCCGCGGCAACGCGGCGACGGGGGATACACTCGGGTACCGCGTCGCGACGCCGCCAGGCGGGATCGCGCTGGTCGCTCGGGTCGACTCGCTGGCGCCGGCGGTCGATCTGGCATGGACCGACAATGGCGGCGCGCCGTTCGCCGTCTATCGGACGGACGCCTCGCGCCCGGACAGCTTGCTGACGCCGGCGGACATCCTCCAGGACGAACTCGACACTACCACCCTTCGGGACGAATCCGTCGCGCGTGGCGAGGTGTACTTCTACCGGATTGCCGATCGAAACGGGATCTTCTCGAACGAAGCCTCCGCCACGATTCCAGCCATCCCCGATCCCCCGATCGGGCTTGTCGCCAGCGCCGGCGACCGCGAGGTGGCGCTGTCCTGGCAGCCGGCGCTCGGGGCGGCATCCTACCTCCTCAGTCGTGTCGGCGGGGCGAGCCCGGATACGCTGATTGTTGGCGAGATCGTCGAAATCGCCTACCGGGATACGACCGTCGGGAACGACACCACCTACACCTACTGGCTGGAAGCGGTGAATGCGCTGGGCATCAGCGGGCGTTCGGAGGCCGTCGAAGCCACGCCGCGCGCCGTGGCGCCGGTCATCGTCGATATCACCTTCTCCCCGGATCCGCCGAAGTTCAGCGAGTCCGTGGAGGTCGTCGCCACGATTGTTGATGCGGATGATAATCTCGATCCCGCCTCCGTGACACTACGCTGGCGCCTCGCCGGCGGGGTAGTGGATAGCCTTGTGGTCATGCGGGCGCTGACGGATTCGACGTTCGCGGGCTCCATCCCGCCGGCCGCGCCGGGCGACACGGTCCGCTTCGCCGTCGCCGCCAGCGACCGCCGCGGCAACACCGTCCGCAGCGGCGACCGCCTCTACCGGGTGCTGAACCTGGAAGACTTCCGCCTGTCCATCTCCCCCCGCAGTCGGCAGCTCAACCTGAGCTGGGAGCGGCCGGCCGGGGTGTTCGATTCCTTCCGCGTCCTCCGCGCCGACGACCCCGCGGCCGTCGAGGCCGGCGCGTGGACGGTGCTCGCCGAAGGGTATGTGGATACATCCTACGTGGATGCCCCGCTGGAAAACGGGAAGGTGTATTATTACCGGATCGCGGCGGAGCGCGCCGGAGTGGAGGTCGGATCTTCTAATATCGCGTCCAAACAGCCCGGTATCCCCGTGACGCCGTCGTTTTCGCCGGGCGTGCCCAACGCGCGGAGCAGCATCCTCGTCTCGGGCACGTTCAACGGAGAAGCGGAAGACCTGGCCCTGATCGCCTCCGTGGAGCTGCACTGGCGGCTGAACGACATCGTGCAGGAACCGCTGGCGATGGCGCCGGCCACCGCGTCCCAGCTGGCGGTTCTGGGGATGGAGATGGGCGTGCAGGCGGCCGACCGATCCACCTACGTCGCCACCCTGCCGCCGCAGGCGGAGCTGGATGTGATCGCATTTTTCCTGACGGCCGCCGACGAGGGTGGCGACCCGCTCGCCGAAAGCGAGGAGCGCGTCTTCGCCGTCAACGCGCGTCCGCTGGTGCGGGGCGACGGGTTTACGCCGGCGACGGTGACGCTGGGCGAACCGGCGCTGCGTATCGCGCTGCATGACATCTTTCTGGATCTGGATGGAGATCCGCTCACGTTCGTCGCCGACAGCCTGGAGTACGAAGTGGCGGCCGTGTCGATCGCCAACGACACCCTCGTCGTCACCCAGCGCATCCCGGGCGAGGCGCGCATCGCCATCGAAGCCGCCGATGCGTTCAGCGGTTCGGCGGTGGATACGCTGGTGGTCACCGTCGCCTCCATCGTGGCGCCGCTCTATGTGGCGACTACGCCGGCGATTGCGACCGCGAATCAGCCCTACACGATCCAGGCGACGGTGGTCGATGAAGCCGGCGTGGCGGTTGATGCCCGGTTCAGCATCGATAACGTCGAACTCCACTACCGCCGCGGCGGCGAGACGGCCTTCCGATCCGTCCCGATGACCCCGACGGCCGAGGCGGCGGGGTTTGCGTTCCAACTGCCGGCGACGGAGATCACCGAACGCGGCGTCGAGTACTTTGTACGCGCCGCCGGCCGCACCACCCGCGCCGATTTCGACGCGCCGGTCGACTTCCCGACACGCTCTGTCCGCGTCCGTATGGAAGGCCTGCGCTCGCGCGCGCCGTTGCCGGGGTTGAGCTACCGCCTGGTTACCTTCCCCCTCGAACTCGACGACAACAGCCCGGCCGGCACCCTGTTCGACGACTTCCAGGCCTACGATCCCCGGAAATGGCGGTTCTTCGAGGCCGTCGGGAGCCCGAGTGGCGACTCGACGCTGACGGAGTTCGACGCCATCGAGGCGCTCGTCCCCGGCCGCGGGTACTGGCTCATTACCTTCGCGGGCGCGCCCGACTTCGACATGGGCGCCGGGCTTACCCAGGCCATCCACGAGCCGTACGCCCTCCCGGTGCCGGCCGGCTGGAGTCTCATTGGGAATCCGTTTGCGTTCGCCCTGCCGGTGGGTAACCTGGCGCTGGAGTCCGGCCGCGCCATTGGCGACGTGCGGGATTATACGAGCCCCGTGGCGGACTCGCTGCGCCCCTACCAGGGCTACGCGGTCTATGTCGACCAGGCCGATGTGTTGCTGTTTGAACCAGCAATCGACCCGGCGCCGCGCGCTGAAGCGCCGGCCGAGGTCGCGGCCTCCGTCGCCGTCCCGATCGACTACGCCCTGAGCCCGAACTTCCCCAACCCGTTCCAGGAAACCACCACCATCCCATTCGATCTCCCCGAGGCGGAATCCGTTCGCCTGGAGGTATACAATGCCCTCGGAGCCCGTGTGGCGGTGTTGCTCGATGGGGAGGAGCGGGCCGCCGGCCGGCACGTCGTGCATTGGGACGGCCGCACGAGGGCGGGGATGCCGGCCGCCAGTGGCCTCTACGTCCTGAGGCTCAGCGCCGGGTCGTTTACCGAGACGCGGACGATGGTAAGGGTGAGATAGTGCACTGTTGCGGGTGCTCGTCTTCCCCAACTCGATTGGGGATCCATACAACCAACCAGACTTGCATGGATTACTTCGCAAGTCGCTTCGCTCGTTTCCCGCCTTCGCTGGAGCCTGCCCCCGTCTTTTAAGTCGGGGGCGATCCCGCGCCGACAGATGCCCCCGACCTGAAGGACGGGGGCTATTATACGGCGTCGCTCCGCGACGCCCTCTCATGGCCGGCCCTGAGTTTTCCCCGATGCGGAGGATGTATTTTTTAATGTCGCATCCAACAGATGACATTGAAAAATCTCAGATTTACTCAGAAAGGCCTATTTTAGATGGAACATCTCTATTTCGTATGGACAAAGTCGAGTTTAGAACCTGTTGAGATTTCCACAACCCAAGGCATAGTCATCCCCGCGAAGGCGGGGATCCAGCACTCAGACTGGCATTTTTCTGGGTCCCCGCCTACGCGGGGATGACTTGCTCATTATGCAAAACGTAATTCTCAACAGTTTCTTAACGCGCTAACGTCCAACGCACTTCAGCCGATACTCGCGTGTGATGATTTGACGTACGCCGGCTCGCTTCTCCGTAGTCCCTGAACCCTGAAAGGACAGTGGTATGGTGTTCAGACTCACGACCCGCACGATTGATTGATATATGGATTTTGCACTTACCCAGGACCAGCAGATTCTCCGCGACGAGATCGTCGCTTTTGCCCGACGCGAACTCACGGAAGGCGTCATCGAACGCGATCGCAACCAGGAATTCCCGCACGATTTATGGCTCAAATGCGGTGAAATGGGGCTCCAGGGCCTTCCGGTGCCGGAAGAATACGGCGGCCTCGGGCTCGACCCCGTCTCAACGGCCGTGGCGCTCGAAGCCCTTGGCTACGGCTCGGCGGATAGCGGCCTTTCGTTTTCGATCTGCGCCCATCTGCTCGCCTGTGTCATCCCGATCACAATGCACGGGAGCGAGGAGCAGAAGCGGAAGTACCTCCCCAAACTGAGCAACGGCACTATGATCGCGGTCAACGCGATGTCCGAGCCCGGCACGGGCTCCGATGCGTACGCCATGAAGACCCGCGCCATTCGCGACGGGAACGGGTACCGGATCAACGGGACGAAGATCTGGAGCACCAACGGACCGGTGGCGGACCTCGCGATTGTCTATGCGATGACTGACATCGAGAAAGGGTATTACGGCGGGACGTCTGTTTTCCTCGTCGAAAAAGGCCAGGGCGGGTTCATGCCGGGCCAGAAGTTCGAGAAGATGGGATTACGCACCTCGCCGATCGGGGAGGTGGTGCTGGACAACGTCTGGGTGCCCGATGCGGCGCTGGTCGCCGGCGAAGGCGCCGGCACGAACATCTTCACCCAGTCGATGGAGTGGGAACGGGTGTGTATCGGCGCCAAACACTGCGGCACGATGCAGCGGCTGCTGGAGAAGTCGATCGATTACGCGAAGGAGCGCACGGCGTTTGGCCAGGCGATCGGGAAATACGAGGCCGTGTCGCACAAAATCGCCGACATGAAGATCCGCCTGGACGCTGCCCGGCTGATCACCTACAAGGGCGCGAGCCGGCTCGACAAAGCCCGCGACGTGGCCATCGACGCCTCGATGACGAAGATCTTCGTGGCCGAAGCGCTGGTCCAGACCGCCCTCGACACCGTCCAGATCTTCGGCGGAAACGGGTACACGACCGAGTACGAAGTCGAACGCGCCCTGCGGGACTCGATCGGCGGCAAGATCTACTCCGGCACCAACGAGATCCAGCGCAATATCCTGGCGAAATGGCTGGGGTTGTAGGTTACAGGTTGCAGGTTACAGGTTGCAGGTTACAGGTTGCAGGTTACAGGTTCAAACGGCTGACACTCCGTAGCCTCAATGCGGTTCGTCATCCCCCGGTCAAAGCCGGGGGCAGGCTCTCGCGAAGGCGGGAAACGAGCGAAGTGACTTACGAAGTAATCCAGCCATCAGACTGGCATTTTTCTGGGTCCCCGCCTGCGCGGGGATGACTTGCTCCTTATGCAATACGCAAATCTCAACAGTTTCTTAAGGTTTAAGGGATTTTTACTCCTTAAACCTTAAACCCCGAACCTTAACCCGTGATCGGAATTTGTGCACCAGATTCGAAGCATACCGCAAGTAGAGATCACTTTATGAAACTCGCAGTCTGTGTAAAAGCCACGCCGGACACGACCACGAAGGTGGCGATCGGGGCGGATGGGAAGTCGATTCAGGAAGACGGCATCCAGTGGATCATCAGCCCCTACGACGAATTCGCCATCGAGGAGGCGGTGAAGCTGAGCGAGACGAAGGGGGGAGAGGTCACCGTGGTGGTGATGGGCCCGCCGAGCGTCGAAAAGACGATCCGCGAGGCGCTGGCAATGGGGGCGCACAAGGCGATCCGGGTGCATTGCGACGCCGTCCCGTCCGACCCGGCCGTTATTGCAAAGGCCCTGGCGGATGTCCTCGGGCCAATGGGGTTCGACATCATCTTCACCGGCCGGCAGGCCATCGACGCGGACCACGGCCAGGTGCCCTCGCGCCTCGCCCAGATCCTGGGCCTGCCCTGCGCGACGGTGGTGGTGAAGCTGGAGATCGACGGCACCCGGGCCACGGCGCTGCGTGAAGTGGAAGGCGGGCACGAGAAGCTGCGGTTCAGCCTGCCGGCGGTCGTCGGCGCGAACCGGCACCTCAACGAACCCCGCTACCGCTCGCTCCGCGGCATCATGCAGGCGAAACGCGTCGCGATCGACGTCGTCACCCCCGCGCTCCAGGCGCCGGCGTTGGTCATCGAAAAGATGGCTCTCCCGCCCCAGAAATCCGGCAGCAAACTCTTTAAAAACGGAGCCGCCGACGCCGCCGAAGTGGTGCGGTTGCTGCACGAAGAAGCGAAGGTGATTTGAAGGAAAAAGGTAAAAGAGAAAAGGCAAAATGGTGTAAATCCAGATGTAAGCCCCTTTTTCCTTTTTCCTTTCCCCTTTTTCCTTTCCCCTTTTTCCTTTCCCCTTTCTCCTTTTCCCTTTTCCTTTTGCATTTTGCCTTGATCTCATGATCCTCGTCTTCACCGACATCCTCCAGGGCAGCGTTCGCCCGATCAATCAGGAAGTGTTTACGGCGGCCGTTGCGCTCGGTAAAGCGCTCTCGAAAGAGGTGGCTGCGTTGATGATGGGCAGCGGGGTCGCGTCGCTCGCCGGCGAGGCCGCGGCGTATGGGATCACGAAGACCCTGGTCGTCGACGACCCGAAGCTGGCGAAGTTCAGTCCGGATGCCTACGCCGCCGCCGCGGCCGAGGTCGCCCGGCAGAAAGGCGCTACGGTAATCCTGATGGGGGCGACGTTCACCGGAAAGGATGTGATGGCCCGTATGGCGCAGGCGCTGGGCGCCGGCCTGGCGCAGGACTGTACGGCGTTCCGGGTGGATGGTGCCTCGGTCGTCTTCACCCGCCCGATGTACGCCGGCAAAGTGCTCGCGGATGTCCGCGTAACGAGCCGGGTGGTGACCGCCACGCTGCGGTCGAAGTCGTTTAAGCCGGTCGAAGCTCCGGTGGCCGGCCAGGTCGAGACTCTCGCGGTGGCCGTGCCCGAGCCGAAAGTGGTCGTGGAATCCTACGAAGGCGCGACAAACGGCAAGCTGGACGTAACCGAGGCCGACATCATCGTGAGCGGCGGCCGCGGGTTGCAGGGAGCGGACAAGTGGGGCGTGATCGAGGACCTCGCCGGCGCCCTCGGCGCGGCGACGGGCTGCAGCCGCCCGGTATCCGACGACGGCTGGCGCCCGCACGAAGAACACATCGGGCAGACGGGCAAGACGGTCTCTCCCGTGCTTTACATCGCCTGCGGCATCTCCGGCGCGATCCAGCACGTGGCCGGCATGTCATCGTCGAAGTACATCGTCGCCGTCAACAAAGACCCCGAGGCGCCCATCTTCAAAGTGGCGGATTACGGGATCGTGGGGGATGTGTTTGAGGTGTTGCCGGCGATGACGGCGGCGGTGAGGAAGGTGAAGGGGTGAACCCGTAATGAGGGTTCGGTTTAGCGCTCGAGATTTATGCGGGTCAACGTGACCCTGAAGCGACTTCTCGGCATAAATACGCGCACCTCCTGTTGGCGACCTGGGGTATCCGTTCCATAGGGCGCGTCTATTTATTACTTATGCGAATCAGGAGTTGAAACGTCAAAAACGGGGCAAAACGTCATCCCCCGGTCAAAGCCGGGGGCAGGCTCTGGGCCCCGACCCAGGACCCAGAATCGGGGTTGCTAGCTTCTCTAGGTCCTGGATCAAGTCCAGGATGACGGGCTTTATTGACGCATTTAAGTTGTTATGCACTTTGAAACCACGCAAAATTGTGTCTTTCAACTCCTGATTCGCATTACCTCCCTATTTCAATGGGATTGGGCCCAAGAGCTATCAATCCGGAAACGGCCTTGAACCAAAGGTTGGCGTCGCCGCGCGACGCCGCATAATAGCCCCCGTGCTTCAGCTCGGGGGCACGGCCCTGACGACCTGCTCGTAACGAGAGACTTTGTAGGAGAGACGGCGTCGTTTACGGAGAGGGGGAGCAATTAAGAAAGTCCTAACCGTATATTCCAATGATTCGGGCTCTGTTAACCATCGTCGATCAAGCATCCACACGCAGACCGGCTGCCGTATATGCCCAGGGTATTCATCAGTTACACGAAGGGAGACGACGAGATCGTTGCCCAACTGCATAAGCGCCTGGAAGATCAGGGCGTGGCTGTGTGGCGCGATCAAGCGAGTCTTTACGGCGGAGATGCGTGGCCTAAGGCCCTGGGGGAGGCCGTTCGTGACCATGACTTCTTTCTGCTTTGCTGGTCAGAGCGCGCGAAAGACTCCCACTTCGTGGAGCTGGAGTGGAATACAGCGGTTGCGCTGAAGAAGCCCATCATTCCCTATTTCCTGGATGAGACGCCTCTACCTGCTGTGCTCAGTTCTATCAACGGGGTGCGCACAGAAGGCGAAATACTCACCGCCCTCGAAGCGCCGATCCCCCGCGTGGGGGCGGAGGAGCAAGGTAGGGTGGTGCGAGAGCTGGGGGCCGTGAAAGAAACCGATCCCTTCGAAGTTGCGAAGGTGATAAGGGCCACCTTTTTCCAGCCAGTCATGAACGTACAAGGCACGGTCATTCAGGTGGCGGGCGATTACGTAGCGGGAACGACAGAACCTGCCCTGCCGGAGAAACCGAAGCCGCTAGAGAAATGGCAAACCTGGGCAACGTTGATTGTGGCCCTTTTGACGACAACGACGTTATTACTGGATGTGCCGGAGAAGCTAGCGAATCTGTGGCAGAGGGAGGACCCCAGTGATGCAAAAACCTATACCGTCACCGGCATTATTCGGGAGGAGGGCACGCCATACGCTATAGAAGATGTTGTAGTGCGTTTACTGGACGTAGCAGAAGTGCAACCGGAGACCACAGACGCCTCTGGTGTATTTCGGTTTGAGCTGCGCACGAGCAACATCCAGGTGGAATTGGAGGGAATAAAAGAAGGATACGCGCCGCTTCGAGAAGACCCGATGCTGGTCTATCCGGAGACGAAGAATACCTATCATATGAGGAGATCGCCATGAACCGCACGGCCCCGATACTACTGCTGTCTATGCTCGTGGTGGGCAGCGCACAGGCCCAGCCCGCACGAGAACTACGAGGAAGCGTGGTGCTGCTCGATGAAAAGGGTCAGAAAGGCAAACCGGCTGAAGGCATTACTGTCGTGATCAAGGAGTCCCAGGGAAGCGACGACACGAATACAAATGGATTTTTCAGCATTCCGATACCGGAACTGTTTCGAGGGGGCGATAACGTGCGGCTGTCGATAGAAAAGGCGGGGTATCAGATTTACCGCCCTGTAGGTGGCGGGCAACGCATCCCGGCTGATCTAGCGCGCGACCAGATCGAAATACAACTTCTTCCTGTAGGATCCCCTCTGTTTTTGTCAGCCGAAAACATCGAGGGCTTCCTGCAAGAGGTTGCTGAAAAAGCGCGTGAAGAAGTAAGCCGTGCCGGGGAGACAAAAGTCAACGTCGATTTGAGCGGATCGCTGCGCGACTGGGCTACGCGGTATGGACGCGGCGTAGCGGAGGTACGCAGCGAAGTGGATGCGTGGATAGCCGACGTGGAGCAAAACAAGACCTCGGACTACTACCGGCTCGGGCTGGCTGCTTTTGCGAAGAACCAATTCGGGGCGGCGGCGGCGCACTTCAATCAATCAGCAAAGGAGAATGAAGAAGTGTTAGCGCGCGCAAGAGAAGAAGTAGACACTCTTCAGTTTAACGTAATCCGAGATTACCGAAATGAGGGGTCGGCGCACTATGCCGATTACAATTTTGAGGCGGCCCTGGAAGCGTATAAGAATGCTCATAGTCACACGGATACCACCTCATATACATGGTATTGGGCTGCTACAATTACTGAAATCGGGATGGCTCAGTATGAACAGGGGATTCGCATAGGAGGAGAAGTGGCTACCGGCTTTCTGAAGTCGGGCATTGCATCTTACCGCTTGGCGCTGGAAGTCAGAACGCGGGAGGCGCTGCCGCAGGATTGGGCGAGGACGCAGAATAACCTGGGGCTTACGCTTAATGATCTTGGTCTCCGCAGCGAAGGGGAGGCGGGGCTGCGGCTTTTGAGGGAAGCGGAAACGGCCTACCGCCTGGCGCTGGAAGTCTCCACGCGGGAGGCGCTGCCGCAGCAGTGGGCGACGACGCAGAATAACCTGGGGAATACGCTTAATCAAATTGGTCTCCGCAGCGAAGGGGAGGCGGGGCTGCGGCTTTTGAGGGAATCGGAAACGGCCTCCCGCCTGGCGCTGGAAGTCAGAACGCGGGAGGCGCTGCCGCAGGATTGGGCGATGACGCAGAATAACCTGGGGCTTACGCTTAATGATCTTGGTCTCCGCAGCGAAGGGGAGGCGGGGCTGCGGCTTTTGAGGGAAGCGGAAACGGCCTACCGCCTGGCGCTGGAACTCTCCACGCGGGAGGCGCTGCCGCAGCAGTGGGCGCTGACGCAGATGAACCTGGCGAATACGCTTAATGCTCTGGGTCAACGCAGCGAAGGGGAGGCGGGTCTGCGGCTGCTCCAGGAAGCGGAAACGGCCTTCCGTTTGGCGCTCGGAGTCTATACGCGGGAGGCGCTGCCGCAGCAGTGGGCGCTGACGCAGATGAACCTGGCGAATACGCTTAATGCTCTGGGTCAACGCAGCGAAGGGGAGGCGGGTCTTCGGCTGCTTCGGGAAGCGGAAACGGCCTGCCGGCTGGCGCTGGAAGTCTACACGCGGGAGGCGCTGCCGCAGGATTGGGCGATGACGCAGAATAATTTAGGCGGTTTACTTGCTCAGCAGATCGTCTACTTTGGGGAAGGGTTGGGATCTCGGGGCATCGCGGAGGCGATTGAAGAGGCGCTCACCATTTCAAGAGAACTCGGCCGCCTTTCCGGCTACTTTTCTTACTGGCTCGCTCTCGCGTTGAACAACGTGGCCTGGGACTGGGCTCTTAAGGGCGAGCAGCTAGAGCAATCGTTGCTGTACTCTGAACAAAGTCTGGTGCTAACTCCCGACGATGCGAGCTTTCTGGATACATTGGCAGAAATCCATCTACGCCTGAATCATTTCGACGAAGCCAAAGAAGTGAACGAACGAGCTCGGCACCACGCTGGGGAAGATGCCAATGCGCTCGAATCCATCAACGAGCGGACGGCGCGCATTGAGGCGGCCGCGAGCAAGAAGCAGTAATCCGGAGCACCAGCTGTTGATCGCCTCTTTCCGCTCCCTGGCCGACGGGTTTGTGTATTGCATGGAGTATATAGGATCTTTGTGGGTCGGGCTGGATCTGCACCGTGCGCAGCTTTCCGGCGCTACATTCTGCGTGCGGCAACCCATGTCGAAAAAGAGTCTACCATGAGCGCCCACCGTTTGCGCGTATTTGTAAGCTCCAAAATGCAGGAACTGGCCATCGAGCGGCAAGCCATCAAGGCCGCCCTGGCCGAACTGCTCGTGAATGCGTTTGTGTTCGAGGCCGATGCCGGCGCGCGTACGGAGACCATTCAGGAGACGTACCTTGAGGCGGTCGAGCACGCCGATCTTTATATTGGCGTCTTCTGGAAAGGCTACGGGGCCGCCACGATCGAGGAATACGAACACGCGCAGACGCAGGGCATGGATTGTCTGATCTACGAAAAGCGCGACGAAGTGGAGGCGGAACGCGACCCCAAGTTGCAGGCGTTCCTGGATCGTATTGGCGGTGAGGTGACTCGTGGTCACACGCCCCGGTGGTTTACTCGGGCGAGCGATCTGGGGAAGCGGGTCAAGGAAGACGTGGCTTCCTGGACGGCCGGTATCGTACAGATGAAGCCCACTGCGGCGCCCCTCTTCAAGGGCGTACCCACACTCCCGTCCCACTTTGTGGGGAGGAGTGCGCTGCTGACACAGCTTGTGGGGAGGCTCCGCTCGGGCGAGCCGGCCCTGTCGACCGAGGGGCTTCCAGGCGTGGGAAAGACGACGCTGGCCGTGGCGTTGGCGCAACATCCGGGGGTGCTCCGCTACTTTCGTGACGGCGTGTTGTGGGCAGGCCTGGGCCGCTCTCCGAACGTGATGGTGCTGCTGAACAGCTGGGCGGACGCCCTGGGCATGGTTAGTTCGCCGATGGCGGATGAGGCGGTGCGTTCGCAGGAGGTGAAGGATGCCATCGGCTTGCGCCGGATACTGCTGGTGATCGACGATGCGTGGACGCTGGAAGCAGCAAACCTCTTGCGCTGCGGGGGCCCTAACTGCGGCCACCTTCTGACGACCCGCAATAAGGAGATCGCCCGGCAGTTTGCCGGGCGGCCGCACGCCGAGTCCGTACCTCTGCTAGAGGAAGACGACGCCTACGTGATGCTGGAGAAGCTGGCCCCCGTGGCCTGTGCGAGCGACCCGGCGGCGGCCCGGAATCTGGTTAGAACCGTTGGGCACTTGCCTCTTGCCGTAGAGCTATTGGGTGGGTATCTGGCCGGGTCCGAAGGTGCTCAGTTCGATGTCTTCTCGGATCTGGGGGAAGAGGCCCTCGAGAAAGCCGCCGATCCGCAGCACCGGCTGAGCCTGGCCGGGAAGCGGCTGGGCTCGAAGGAAGGGGCGGTGACACTGCGGGAGACGATCCTGCTCAGTGTGGAAGACCTTCCCGAAGAAGCCGCGCAGGCTTTTTACAGCCTCGGTGCCTTTGCGCCAAAGCCGGATCGTTTCAGCCGGGAAGCCGCGGAGGCGGTAACGGGCGCACCGGGCAGGACGCTGGCACTCCTGGCCGCCCGGAACCTGCTCGAGGTCGATGGGCAGCGGTTGCTCATGCATCAGATGCTCTCCGACGTGGCTCGTACCCGGCTGGAGGAGGCGCCCCGTGTTCGGCACACAGATTTTTATCTAGCGCTGGTGAACGGAGGCGACTGGAAAAGCACCGAGGAGGTGTACGGCCAGATCCGGTGGGCGAAAGAGAAAGCCCCGGAGGAGGGGATACGCTTCATAAAATACCTGGGGGTCTATCAACTTCGTCGGGGATTGTGGCGCGAGCGTTTAGATTGGGCCCTTGAAGCGCTTGAAGCGACGCCGGCGGAGCGCGCGGACGTCGCGTACTTGTGCAACGAAATTGGTCTGGTCTATAGCAACCTTGGCGATCGCCAGCAGGCGCTGTCCTATTATGAGCGAGCGCTGCCGATCATGGAAGAAATGGGCGACCGGTCGGAGCTGGCCAGGACGCTAAACAACATAGGTCGGGTCCACCACAACCTGGGTGATCGCCAGCAGGCGCTGTCCTACTATGAAAGCGCGATGCTGATCTGGGAAGAGGTGGGCTATCGGGCAGGGCAGGCCGCGACGCTAAACAACATCGGCGGGGTCTTTGACAACCTCGGCGATCGCCGGCAGGCGTTGTCCTACTATGAGCGCGCGCTGCCGATCACGGAAGAGGTGGGCGACCGGTCGGGGTTGGCTGCGACGCTAAATAATATTGGGATGGTCTACCACAAACTGGGCGATCGCCAGCAGGCGCTGTCCTATTATGAGCGCGCGCTGCCGATCAGGGAAGAGTTGGGCGACCGGTCGGGGCTGGCCACGACGCTGACTAACATTGGTGTGGTCTATAACAACCTTGGCGATCGCCAGCAGGCACTGTCCCACTATGAGCGCGCGCTGGCGATCATGGAAGAGGTGGGCGACCGGTCGGGGCTGGCCAAGACGCTAAATAACATCGGGCTGGTCTACCACAACCTTGGCGATCGCCAGCAGGCGCTGTCTTACTATGAGCGCGCGCTGCCGATCAAGGAAGAGGTGGGCGACCGGTCGGGGCTGGCCGTGACGCTAACTAACATCGGCGGAATCTACCACAATCTGGGTGAACGTCAGCAGGCGCTGTCCTACTATGAGCGCGCACTGCCGATCATGGAAGAAGTGGGAGATCGGTCGGAACTGGCCGTGACGCTAAACAACATCGGCGGGGTCTACGACAACCTTGGCGATCGCCAGCAGGCGCTGTCTTACTATGAGCGCGCGCTGGCGATCATGGAAGAGGTGGGCGACCGATCGGGGCTGGCCATGACGCTAAATAACATCGGCCTCGTCTACCACAACCTGGGTGATCGCCAGCAGGCGCTGTCCTACTTTGAGCGCGCACTGCCGATCAGGGAAGAGGTGGGCGACCGGTCGGGAGAGAGCGTAACACGCTACAACATGGCGATGGTGTGCCGGGCGGAGCGGCGATACGGCGATGCGGTTCTTCAGCTGCGGCGAGTGGTCGAACTGGATCGGCTGGTGCAACACCCATACCTGGAAAGTCACCTGGCGATGCTTGCGCAGGTTGAGGCCGCGCTTCGAGGAGAGCCCTAGAAGCGCGTGGGCACTCACCCGGAATGGTCTGCAGACGTGAGCGCCCGATGAGGTATGGGCGGGCGGCCATCCTTTACGAGCCTTCCCGGGCAGAGCGCCAGCGAAGAGCTAGCTGTTGATCGCCTCTTTCCGCTTCCAGATATTTCAGGTTTGTCGACAGATCCATCGGCCCATCTACCGGCCCGATCAAGTGGTCGATACCTGAAAGGAACGAGTTCTCGGCGGATGAGGGTGCCTCAGCGCCGAGGGCACGCTCAACGAGTCGCAGAACGACCTCTTTGGCTGAAGCGCCTTCTCGCTTCCCCGTCACACATTCACGCGGTGATCATGCATTTTTCGGTGCGTGTTCCCGGAATAGCCGGCATATCTTGTCTATCATCGTATGATGAAAGCCAGGATGTAATCGTCCGATCTTTCGCACGAGCAAGGACTCGTGCGCGGTAAAGCACACATCCAGTCGAATAAAACTTGTGCGCCTCAAGATGCCTTCAGCAAGGTCGGCACTCGTTATTTCGACCGCGCCTTGAGCTATTCGCTTTTCCTGGCTTGTGATCGCGGCCACAAGGTAAGCATTCGGCCAGGACTCCGATAAAATCAGTGCCGGGCGTTGTTTCGACGCGCTGAGATCGTCGAATGGAAATGGAATTACAACGATGTCGCCGGCTACAAATCGCCCCATAACTCCTCGATGTCTGGTTCGCCTTCCCAGAGTTCCGCCAGTATAGGCTGGCTAAAGAGCGTGTACCCCATTGTTTCGAAATAACGATCGGCAGGTTCGTCGACACCGACGATGCGAATCGTAAGAGATTGGCCTACGGCGTGACCCTTCAGATCGTCCATATTCAACAGCCGAAGCCGACCGTCTTTTTCCAGAATGGCTTCTACAGGGTGGCCCATGGGGTACAAGGTATGCTGAACGGGTAGTGTTTGACCCAAAATACATTTATTACGAGGCGTGGTTTCTGGCTGGTAGTGTTTTTTGGGATCGCATCTATCCTGGTATGCCGAAATTATTCCCCCAGCCGGCGCAGCGACGTCTTCGCCGAGTCGAACACTACGGCCAGCAGCACGAGTCCGCCCCGGATCACCTGCATGTAGTGCGGAGGCATCCCCATCACGTTGATGGCGGTGTCGATGGTGCTGAGCAGCAACACGCCGGCGATCACCCCGCTTAATCTCCCCACGCCTCCCGTCAGGCTCACCCCGCCGATCACCACGGCCGCGAAGGCCTCAAACAACATCCCCGTCCCCAGATTCGCCGTCGCCCCGTTCGTGCGGGCCGCCAGCAGCCAGCCCGCCAGCGCGGCCAGGATGCCGGAGAGGATAAAGGCCTGGAGGAGGATCCTGTTTACCGGTATGCCCGCTCTAAACGGCGCCGTCGCGTTCCCTCCGATCATGTACAGGTAGCGGCCAAATCGCACCCGGGTCAGCACAAAGTGGAGGCCCAAAAACACGGACGCAAGGATCAGGACGAGCACCGGTATCCCCGCCACCGAGGCGTTGGCGACCCCCCGAAACGCCTCGGGCAACCCGAAGACGGAGCGCCCGCCGGCCAGCACCAGCGCCAGCCCGCGCACGATGATAAACGTCGCCAGCGTCACGATGAACGCGTTGATCTTCAGCCGCACCACCAGCCACCCGTTCACCAGCCCCACCAGCGCCCCGAGCGCCAGGGATAACACCAACGTTGCCCAGACCGGGATCGCGAGGCCCAGGCCGGCCCCGTTGCTACCCACTAGATACGCCGCGAGCATGGCCGAAAACGCCATCACGGACTCGATCGACAAATCCATGTGCCCAGCGATGATCACCAACGTCAGCCCCGCCGCCAGGATGCCCACAAATGTGGCCTGACGCGCGATGTTGACGAAGATACCGACCTGGAAGAAGTTGTCGATGGTCAGTGAACAGACAACGAGCACCGCCGCGAGGATGACCCACACGAGATGGTCGAGCAGGCGGCCATAAAAGGCCGGCGCGGTGCGTTCAGGAGCCAGGGTTGCTGTGGGCATTAGTTGAAAAACCTTAAACTTGAAACCTTGAACCTGAAACCCTCCCTGATGCCCTGCATCAGGGAGGCGTCAGATTTCCCCAAAAACGCGGATCGTCGACATTATCCGCGCGGATCGCGGCGCCAGGGATTTTGAGTGTGGGGCCCCAGTGCTCGTCGATGAGGGTGCTTTCGAGGCCGAGGATGGTGTGCGTCCCCGGGGACAGCGCTTCGCCGGCGATCAGCTGGTCTATAAACTCCGCGATGCCGTAGACCTGCGCGTACAGCGGCTGCTCCACCTCCACCTGCTCCCAGCCCTGGCGGATGAGGTCCAACCCGACCGGCGCGCCGTTCGAACTGACCAGCATCACCTCGCCCGGCTGTTTTCCGCTCGCTTCCAGCGCGGCTACCACAGGCACAGCCAGGTGGGCGGCGTGGACAAAAATGAGGTCGATGTCCCTGTGCACCAACAGCTGGTCCTCGGCGATGTCGCCGGCGTTGGCGGCCTCCCACTGCAGCGCGGCGTTGGTCAGCACCTCGATCTCCGGATGGGCCGCCACCACGTTATTAAATCCGTTCTGGATGTCGAGCGTGTAGGTGTCGCCCGGGTCGCCCAGAATCTGGAGCACCTTTCCGCGGGGTGTCCCGTGGCGGGCGGTGAGCAGCTGGACGATCTCGGCGCCGGCGATCTCCCCGATCTCCACCGTCCCGGCCACCACCGTCAGGTCCACCACTGTACTCGTGATCAGTCGGTCGTACACAATGACCGGGATGCCGGCCGCCCGCACCTTCTCGATGCCCGGCACCACGGCGTCGAAGTCGACGGCGTTGATGATGACGGCCTTCGGGCCGAGCAGCAGCGCGTCGTCGAGCTGGTTGAGCTGGATGTCCGACCGGTTCTGGCCGTCGAGCGTCCGCACCGTGTAGCCTTTCCCGGTGAGGACGGACTCGATGGCCGAGACGGACTCCGTCTGGAACTCATCCAGCAGCGTCGGCGCGAGGTAGATGATGGTGTTGCCGCCGTTGCCCCCGGAGGTGCAGCCGGCCATCCCCCATAATAGGAGAAGGATAATGAGGTAGCTTCGATGTCTCATGATGCCGCTCTAATTCGCTAATCGCTTGATCGTTTATTCGCTAATCGCTTGATCGTTTATTCGCTAATCGCTTGATCGTTTATTCGCTAATCGCTTGATCGTTTATTCGCTAATCGCTTGATCGTTTATTCGCTAATCGCCACTCCATTAATCGCCTCGATCGCCTCCTCCGAAGTCGTCTCGGCCGTCGGCCGGTCGCTGACGACGCGGCCCTGGCGGAGCACGACGATGCGGTCGGCCGTGCGGAAGGCGTGGGCCATGTTGTGGGTGATGACGATCACCGCGATGCCGCGCTCGCGGACGCGCTGGATCAGTTCCAACCCCCGGCGGGTCTGCTCGACACCGAGAGCGGCGAAGGGCTCGTCCAGGATGACCAGCCGGCCGCCCCAGTGTACGAACCGCGCCAGCTCGATAGCCTGCCGCTGGCCACCGGATAGATGACCCACCGCCACCTTCACCGACGGCAACTTCGCCCCGATCCGCTCGAGGGCCTCGGTCGTCTCGCCGGCCATCGTCTTTTCATCCAGCACCGAAACGCCAAACCGCCGTCGCATCCGCTCACGGCCCATAAAAAAGTTGGCGACGACATCCAGGTTCGGGCAGAGCGACAGGTCCTGGTAGACGGTCTCGATCCCCAGCGCGCGCGACCGCGCCGGCGAAAGCGGCAGCACGGAGGCGCCCTCCACCTGAATGTCCCCGGCATCCGGGGCGACGTTGCCGGCGATGATCTTGATCAGCGTCGATTTGCCGGCGCCGTTGTCGCCCAGCAGGGCCACGACTTCGCCGCCGCGCACGTCGAGGTCGACACCCCGCAGCGCTTCGACGGCGCCAAAACGCTTCGTCACGCCGGCGACGCGGAGGAGAGGCGGCTCTGATGGGGTGGTATCTGTCACGCGGTCGCGAAGGTAAAACGGTATACGTTGGTCGTCCGAAGCTCAAACCCCAGGCGCTGATACAGGCGGTTCGCGGCCTCGCGCTCCGGTCGGGAGGTGAGCTCGACGCTGGCGGCGCCGGCCTCGCGGGCCAGCGTCAGCGCGCGTTCGACCAGCGCCTGCCCGACGCCGCGCCCGCGCATCTCGGGCGACACGACGACGTCCTCGATCCAGGCGCGCACCCCGGTCGGGATGCGGTAGATACCCAGCGCCAGCGCGCCCTCGATCTTCCCATCCAACCGGACCACGAACAGCGTCGTGGCCTCGGAAGTGATCATCCGCGCCAGCGCCTCATGGCCCGGAGGGGTCACCGAGTCGGTCAGCTGGGGGATGAGGCGGGCGAACGCCTCGACGATCTCGTCGGTCGCGGCGTCCACGACGTCGATGGTCATGGGGTCTGGGAAAAGGTGCCGACAGGATGATACGGATTCGAATGGTTACAAAACACGGCCGGCGACACGTTTCACCTCTCCCGGTGATTGTCTATCATCCTCCTTCCTCGAACCTTCCCTGGTGCACCCAACCATGTCCCGACTGGCAGTAGAAGGCGGCACACCCGTCAAATCGACCCCGTTCCCCGCCTGGCCGCACTTCGACGCCGGCGAGCGCGAGGCGCTCCTGGCTGTACTCGACAGCCGCGTCTGGTGGCGCACGCCCGGCACACAGACGGCGGCCTTCGAGGCGGCGTTTGCCGCCTACCACGGGGTAGCGCATGGCATCGCGGTCACGAACGGCACCGCGGCGCTCGAGGTAGCGATGGGCGCGCTGGGCATCGGCCCCGGCGATGAGGTCATCGTGCCCGACTTCACGTTTGTCGCTACCGCTACGGCGGTGCTTAATGCCGGCGCGATGCCGGTCCCGGTGGATGTATCCGCTGAAACGTTCTGCCTCGACCCCGACCAGGCCGAGGCCGCCATCACGTCCCGCACAAAAGCCATCGCGGTAGTGCATATGGCCGGGCATCCGACAGATATGGACCGGTTTGATGCGATCGCACGCCGGCACGGGCTGGCGCTCATCGAGGATGCGTCTCACGCCCACGGCAGCGAATGGCGGGGACAACGGGTGGGCTCGATGGGTGCGCTCGGGACTTTTTCGTTCCAGCAGAGCAAGCTGATGACGGCCGGCGAAGGTGGCATCGTGATTTCGGCGCATGACGCAATCGCCGCGCGCGCGCGGTCGGTGCATGACTGCGGCCGGCGGCCGGGCGAGTGGTTTTATGCGCACTTCGAAAACGGCAGCAACTACCGGATGACCGAGTGGCAGGGTGCGGTCCTCCGCCATCAGCTCGCTCGGCTCGATGCCCAGGCGGCCGTGCGTACCCGGAACGCAGTCCGGCTGCGCGCCGACCTTGGGGCCATACCGGGCATCACGCCCCAGGCCCTGGATCCGCGCTGCACACGGCATGGCTACTATGCGTTCATTTTTCACTACGATCGCCGCGCGTTCGGCGGCCGGCCCACGGAGGCGTTCATTCGGGCGCTGAATGCCGAGGGCATCCCCACGCAGGCCAGTTATCCGCCCATCCATGCGCTCGACCTGTTCACACACGGCGCCTACCGCACACGGCTAGCCCCGCCCGAACGCGATGCGCCGCACGCCTTTCTTAGGGCCCCCTTTCCCGAGACGGTCCGCGCCGCTCACGAAACCGTCTGGCTCCCCAACCCCGTCCTGCTGGGCAGTGACGAGGAGATGACGCAGATGGTGGAGGCGGTGGAGAAGATCCGGAGGGAGTTTGGGGGAGGTTGAGTGTGGGAGTATTTGAGTGTGGGAGTGTGGGAGTGGGAACCTGGTCATTCTTGCCGGACACTCCCACACCCCCACACCCTTCTCAATTGAACGACACCCAGTCCAGCTTGGCGACATCACCCGTGGCCGGACCTCGGAAGACGATGTATATGTCGTGTTGTCCCGCCGGCGGCTGAATGTGCACCGGGAGTTCCGCCCAGCCTTCGATGCGGACGATCCGGAAGCGCGGGGCGCCTTCACCCGCGGGAGGGTCGCCAGTCGTATCGGGTGTTTGGGGCGCCGGGGTCAGCGTGGTCTGCCCAAGCAACGGGCCGTCCGGGGCGTCGAGGCGGAGCTCGACGGAGCCGGCGGCCTCGGGCACGGCGCGGAGGGTAATCGTGTCGATCTCACTGAGGTCGACGTCTCCAAACGCGATGTAGCCGTTGTTGCGCACTTCCACGAACACCTCGGTCTCCTCGACGAACGTGGGGCGCTGGCGGTTATTGGTCACCACGAGTTGCGCGCCGTTCGTCTCGGTGTAGTTCTCGGCCTGCCAGCGACGGGGGTTGAGCCGGATACGATGCGTGCCGGAGTCCGTCCGGGCCTCCAATTCGACAAATTCGTCGATGATGTACGGCGAATGCGACAGATTGGGCACGATCGTCACCAGGCCGTCGGCACCCTGTTTCGGCGCGAGTTTGTGCGTGTGCGTGTCGTGCCCCAGATAAGGCTGGATGGAATCGGCTCCGTTGAGGCGGTAAACCAGCGGGCGCCCGTAGTCGAAAAACGACCCGTCCCGAGGCTCTGTGATGAGGGACGGTGTCGCAGGCGGCGGTGTCGACAGCGGCGGTGCGGTGGCGACCTGGGCCGGGCGCGGAGCATCGCCGTAGTAGTCCAGTCGGGTCAGTTTCCCGTCGCGGTTTTGCCCCCAGAACTCGGTGCCCCATTCGAGGACGTAGAGCCGGCCGTCGGGACCCACTTCCACGTCGATCGGGCGGATGAAGCTGTGGTCGGTGAACAGCGGGTTGATCTCCATCAGTTCCCCGTTGTCGTCCAGCTTTACCTCCATGATCCAGTTTCGCATGAAGTCGTAGATGAATACGCTGCCGTCGAAATACGCCGGCAGCCCGCGGGGGCCGGCGGTGGCGGGGTTACGCCGGATGATCGGGCCGGCGGCGGCGGACATGCCTCCTGCGCCTAGTTCCGGGAAAACGTCGTCGGGGGTGTAGAAGTACCAGATAAACGCGGACTGGGCCGGCGGGAGCTGCTGAATGCCGGTGTTGTAAGGCGAGTCGTTGATGGGCTTCGCGGGGTCCGCCCAGGCGCCGTAGACGTCGGTGGCGGGGTCGCGGTCCCGGTACGGGGCGTTGGGACCCACGAACTGAGGCCACCCGAAAAAGCCGGGCTTTTTGGCCTGGTTGATCTCCTCGTAGCCGATCGGGGAGTGCGCGGAGTCGGGCTGGTTGCCGGGGCCCACATCGCCCCAGTAGACCCACCCTGTCTCGGGGTCGACATCGAAGCGGAACGGGTTGCGGTGCCCCATGGTGTAGATCTCGGGGCGGGTACGCAGGTCGTCGTCCTCGAACAGGTTACCCGGTGGGATCGTGTAGGAGCCATCGGGTTCGGGATGGATCCGGAGGATTTTGCCGCGGAGATCGTTCGAGTTGGCGGTGCCGCGCTCGGTGTCCCACCACGCATCCCAGCTGTACAGACCTTCGATAAATTCGCCCGAACGGTTCCACCCGCCGGCGTTTTCGCCGACGCTGAGGTAGAGGTTGCCGCCCGGGCCGAACTCGATCGAGCCGGCGCTGTGGCAACACCGCAGGCGCTGGACGGGAATCTCGAGCATCACGATTTCACTCAGCATGTCCAGCTCGTTACCCTTCACCGTAAACCGCGAAAGGCGATTGGGGCGCTCGTCGAGCGGACTATAATAGAGATAGAGCCAGTTGTTGGTCGCAAAGTTGGGGTCGAGTGCCAGCCCGAGCAGGCCATCTTCGATTTTGGTGGTGACGGGGATGAAGGCCGCCATCGTGGTGCGCTCGGTCGCCGGATCCCACACCTTTACGGCGCCGTCGCGCTCGATTAAGAACACCCGTCCGTCCGCCGCAATGTCGAGCTCCATCGGGTAGGTGATGTGGTCGTCCAGGACGACCTTATCGAACGAGCCGGCGATCGTCGCTGCGGCGTCGCCCGCTGCCACGCCGGCCGCCCAGCGGATGCCGCCCAGCACGTGCTGGAGGAACAGCGGCTCACTGTAGCTGGCATCCGTATGGCCGAGGCCGGTGTAAAACGCGCGGCCGCCGTCGTATTCATGCGCCCACACGATCGGGTGATCGGCGCCCATCTGGCCGCCTTCGTAGCTCTTTTCATTCAGCGTGGCGAGGACGTGGACCTTTCCGCGCGGGTTCGCCTGGTAGTCGTACCACTCGTCGGTCCGCGGCCAGCGCGCCGGCAGGCCGGCTGTCGCGGGGAAATGCGGATCGAGGACCTGCACGTCGGCCTGGTGCACCCCCGGCGGGTGGTGTTTGAAGTAGCCGCCGACGAGTTCGCCGTACCACGGCCACTCGTACTCGGTATCGGCCGCCGAGTGGATGCCGACGAAGCCGCCTCCCGCGCGGATGTAACCCTCGAAGGCGGTTTGCTGCGTGGCGTCCAGGACGTCGCCGGTGGTGCTAAGGAAGATGACGGCGGCGTAGTTCGCGAGGTTCTCCGGCGTGAAGGCGCCGGCGTCTTCGGTGGCATCCACGGTAAAGTCGTGCTGCGCCCCCAGGGTCTTCAATGCGGCAATACCTGGCTCGATGGACGAGTGGCGGAAGACGGCCGTTTTGGAGAAAACCAGGACCTGGAAGGATTCAGGCGCGCTGGTCTGAGTCGTGGAAGCCCCCCCGGCACAACCGGCGACCAGGAGAAGACTCAATACGGCAACACATGGAAAAAGAGAAGGGCCGCAGGTGGGGTAGGCAGTGAACATGGTGTGTGGCTGGGCAGTTGGGGATGGCTTGGTAACGGTTCCACCTATACAACGTCAGGGAAGTGGAATAGTCAAGGGGTGAAAAACACGCGGGAAGGGCTCATTTTGCGGAAATGCGCTCCACGATCAACTCGGACAGGTCATAGACCATCACTTGACTCTCTTTTCCCTTCGCATTCACCCCATCCCGTAACATCGTCAGGCAGAACGGACAGTTGGCCGCGATGGCCGTGGCGCCGGTTTCGAGTGCTTCCTCGACACGTTCGATGTTGATGCGTTTATCGCCAGGCTCGTCCTCCTTCCACATCTGCGCACCGCCTGCGCCGCAGCAGAGGCCCTTCGTCTTGCACCGTTTCATCTCGACGAGGTCGACGTCCAACGCCTTGAGCAGCGCGCGCGGCGCCTCGTACACGGCGTTCACCCGGCCGAGGTAACACGAGTCGTGGTAGGTGATCTTTTTGCCCTTGAAGCTCCCGCCGCCCTGAAGCATAAGCCGGCCGGTGTCGATCAGCTCCTGGAGGAGTTGGGTATGATGGATGACGTCGTAATGCCCCCCCAATGCCGGATAGTCGTTCTTGAGCGAGTTGAAGCAGTGCGGGCAGGCGGTAACGATCTTCTTCACCCCGTAGTCATTCAGCGTCTCGATATTCTGTAGGGCCGACATCTGGAAGACGAACTCGTTGCCGGCGCGCCGCGCCGGGTCGCCGGTGCAGCGCTCTTCTTCCCCCAGAATCGCATAATCCAGCCCGACATGCGACAGGATCTGGCACAACGCCCGCGTCACCTTCTGCGCGCGAGCATCGAAGCTGCCGGCGCATCCGACCCAAAAGAGGATCTCGGGCTGTTTGCCCTGGGCGACGAGGTCGGCGACGATAGGGATCATGCGATGTTAAAAGATTAAAAGTTCAACGTTCAAGGAATGTGGGGCGTGAGAATTTCGGGGCATCGTCATCCCCCGGTCAAAGCCGGGGGCAGGCTCTCGCGAAAGCGGGAAACGAGCGAAGCGACTTACGAAGTAATCCATGCAAGGCTTAAAGGGAGACTGGATCCCCAATCGAGTTGGGGATGACGAGCGTCAGCCCTCCCCCATCCACCCCGTCCGCCCTTCACTCACCTGCCACACCGCCCCGTTGTTCTCAATGCTGTTGAACATCGGGATCCATTCGGACGGGCCGCTGGAGGCCGTCAGGATTTCGTAGCGGCGCAGGGCCAGGATGGGCTCGAGCGGGTTGATCATGACCGGGCAGGCCTCCACGCAGGCCTGGCACGTGGTGCAGGCATGGAGTTCTTCGGGGGTGATGCGGTCGAAGAGCGTTTTCCCGTCGGCGTAGTTCGCCGGCGTTAGCGTCGTGGCGCCAGAAGCCGGGCCAATGAACTTCGCATCTCCCGTAGCCAGATTGGCGGAGACCTCCTCGATGCGGTCCCGGATGTCCATCACCACCTTGCGCGGCGAGAGTTTTTTGCCGGTGATGCTGGCGGGGCACTGGGCCGTGCAGCGGCCGCATTCGGTGCAGGCGTAGGCATCCAGCAGGGTCTTCCAGCTCAGCCCGAAGATGTCCTTCGCCCCGAATTCGGGCAGGTCGCCGCTCGCGGGCGTCTCCTCGATCAGCCCCATCATGCTCTTGACCTCGTTCATGATCTCGGGCATGTTCGCCATCTCCCCGCGCGGCGTCAGCCGGCTGAAATAGACGTTCGGGAAAGCCAGTACGATGTGGAGGTGTTTGGAAAAGGGGAGATAAAGGAGGAAGGCGTAGACGGTGAGGATGTGCAACCACCAGCCGAACCGCTCGACGCCAGCGAGGGTAGAGGCCTCAAGTCCGCCGAACAGCATCGGGCCCAGCCAGCTGCTGACGGGTAGTGTGCCAGTGTCTGGATAGTGCGCCGGGTCGATGCGCTGGAGCAATACGTCGGCACCGTTCATGCTGAAGATGCCCACCAGAAGCACGATTTCACCGATCAGGATGAGGTTGGCATCCAGCCGGGGCCAGCCGTTTAACTCACTTTGGACGAAACGCGGGATCTTAAGGAGGTTACGGCGGGCGAGGAATACGACGGTGGCGACAAACGCCAGCAGGGACAACACCTCGATGAAGCCGATGACGAACGTGTAGAAGCCCCCTAACGGCTCAGCGAAGATGCGGTGCCGGCCCGTCACGCCGTCGATCAAGATTTCGACGAGCTCGACCTGGGTGAGGAGAAAGGCGGCGTAGATAAAGAAGTGGAATACGGCCGGCGTCCACTCGTTGAACATTTTCTTCTGTCCGAACGCGACCAGCACTACGTTTTTCCAGCGAGCCGAGGCGTCGCCGACGATGTGCTCGGGTTTCCCAAGGAAGATATTCGCGCGGATGCGCCCGAACTGCCGAAACGCCCACCCGAACACGCCGGCAGTGAGGAGGAGGAAAAGGATCTGCTGAACCATACCGTGTTATCGTCGCCGAAAAGGTCGGTTGCAGAACGGGGAAAATGGTTTAAGGTTGCAGGTTGCAGGTTGCAGGTTGCAGGTTTAATACTTCGGACAGTTTACAAATCAGGGCACTGCCGCTTGAAAAATCAGGCCCCTCCCCGTATCAAGTACGGGGCAGGCTCTCGATTCGAGGAGGGGCGAGTTCCGACGTCGATTTATCGATGTCGGAACGGGGAGGAGTATTGCCCGGCATCAACGCAGATCATTTTTTTGCAACTCGACCTGACGGCCGAGTTTGAGAAAATAAAGGCAACTCGACTGGGGATGCCGTTTGACCCATCCGCCCGGCATCCATTTGCTCCTCCCCATCCCGTCAACGCTTCGCTCCGACGGGATTTGCCCCTCCTCGGATCGAGGAGGGGCCTGGCCGTCAGGCACGGTTTAGCTCCAGAAAATGTCCACAGTATTAAGGTTGCAGGTTGGCAACCTGTAACCTGCCAACCTGCAACCTGCCAACCTGCAACCTGCCAACCTGCAACCTGCCAACCTGCAACCTGCCAACCTGCAACCTGCCAACCTGCAACCTGCCAATCGGCAACCTGCCAATCGGCAACCTGCCAATCGGCAACCTGCAACCTTACAGCCTCTTCACCCGGATATTGCGGTACCACACCGGCTTGCCGTGGTCCTGCAACCCGATATGGCCCTCACGGGCGAAGGCGACGCCGGGGGTCGGGAATTTGTTCACCGTGCCGTCCGGGTTCTTGAACGCCTCCCGCCAGTGGGCGAGGTCGACATCCAGGACGCGCTCGTGGTTGAGCTCGACGCGGATCCGGGTGCCGGTGGTTATCAGGCGGTAGGTGTTCCACTCGCCCGGCGCGTTGAGGGCGTGTTTCGCCGGCGCCATCATGTCGTATAACGCGCCGGCCGTCCCCGTGCGCGAGAGGTGGTTCTGGCCGTGCGAATTGGCGACCTGGATCTCAAGGCCGGTCCAGACCGGGTCCAGAATGTCCGACGTTCGGAAGAATACCCCGCTGTTGGTGCCTTCGACGACCTTGAAGTCGAGGTCGAGGATAAAGTCGCCGTAGGTGTCTTCGGTCCACAGATAGTCCAGGTTATGCTCCTGGCCATCCGGGTTTTCGCGGCTCACGGTCAACTCGCCGTTGGTGACGGTGAATTTGTTGTTGTCGCCGGTAATCCATCCCGAGAGGTCGCGCCCGTTGAAGAGTGTTTCCCAACCGTCTGAGTCGTCGGCGGGGTCGAGCTCGGTAAGCAACGGTTCATCTTTTTCGAGCGGCCGGATCCAGATGTTGCGGAACTGGATGTTGCTGGACGTGGGGATCATCTGCTTCGTCTTCGGATCCATCCCTCCGTGGTGCTGGAGGCCGATGGGGCCACACGCCGGCAACGCGGGAATCGGCGTGCGCGTAATCACCATGTTGCCGTTCTTGTCCATGCTGGTGGAGGCCGCCATGCCGCCGGCGATCTTTGCCTTCTCGATCACCCAATGCCCGTTGAGCATCACGGACACGCGGTCGCCGATCATGTGGATGTCCATCGAGTTCCACTCGCCGATCGGGTTATCGGCGCGCATGCTCGGTACGGCGGCGGCGCGCTCTTCGGGGGTGGCGGTTTCGCTATGGCGGACGGTCCACAACTCGCCCGATCCCACGGGCCAGTTCCACAGGTTCACCTGGTGCTCGGGTCCGCGGAGGTAGATTCCGGAGTCCGAGTTCGGCATCGGGGTGGTGGTCATGTTGCCGGCCGCGTCGGCCTGGTACGAACCATCCGGCAGAACGGTGGGCATGTCGAACATCCCGGAGGGGCCCTTGAAGCGCCAGTCGACGTGCAGGCTGTAGTCGCAGTAGTCCTTTTCGGTCCACACGTCTTTGTCCTTCGCCTTCGACAGGGCGTCGTAGTCGATCGTGTAATCGGCCACTTTCCAGTGCCCGCCGTCTCCTTTCGGGACTTTCCAGCCGCTGAAGTCCTTGCCGTTAAACAGGGTCTCGTACTCGGGCCACTCGCGCCACGAGGGGTAGTAATGATACGGCGCGAACTCGTTGGCGTAGTTGGGAGTAGGGGGATTCCCCTTGTTGTAGAAGATGTAGAGCCCGGTCTTGCCGGCGAGGATGACGTCGTTGCGACCATCCGTATCCATATCCTTCACATTGATCTTCATGCCCACGCCCACCACGTTGTTCGGCGGGGGATTCATGCCGCTTTCATCGGGATAATAGGGGGTGTGGTTGAACGACAGGATGTGGCGCTCGAAATCGCCGCCCTTCATGTCGTACCAGAACACGAACGAGGGCTCTCCGACGCCTACATCGCCGCCATAATGCGCGAAGAGGCGCTTGCCGGCGATGAGATCGTCTTTGCCATCGCCATTTAAGTCGCCCAGGGCGAGCGTGTGGAACTGGCTGTACTCGGTCTCGATCCAATGGTGTTCGAACGTGCGTTTGCCGGCTCCGTCCAGCTTCTGCTCGTACCACGCGATGCCGTACGCATGCGCAGAGCCAATGATGACATCGTTGAGACCGTCCTCGTTAACGTCGTGGACGAGGTTGGGGTGAGCCGTGGCCGAGGCGCGTTCCGCTTGGGCGGACTCGAAGTCCCAGTCCGCATGGAACGCCCAGGGGGTGTCGGTCGCCTTCGCCGGCTGCTCGTACCAGCCCTGGCCGGTGATGATGTCCATCCGGCCGTCCATGTTTACGTCGCCCACTCCGTTGCCGTGGGTGTCGCCCTCTCTACCTACGACATGTTCGACGAACCACGGCGCCTGGTCGATATTTTCGAGCCAGGTCATCCCCTGCCCATCGACGAGCGCCCAGTGATTGACCAGCACATCTTCATCGCCGTCGTTATCGATATCGCCGTGGATGACGCCCTCCATGTTGAAGGCCTGATGGATCTTATACGAGGTCCACTTCTTCCCGGGCTCGGCGTTGGGTCCGGGATTTTCGTACCAGTAGGCGCCCTTCATGAACATCCAGCCCGAACTTACGATGTCCATCCAGCCGTCTTTGTTGACGTCCATCGCGAACTCGCTGTTGCTTTCGGTTTCGGGGCCATTGGTCTCGGCGCCCGGGCGGAAGTCGCTGTGTTTGATCCAGAGCGGCGCCTCGTACCAGTTACGGCCGGCCGCGATGTCGAGGTCGCCGTCGTTGTCGACATCCAGCACGGAAGCCGTTTCGGAGAACGGGCCGTACCAGTAGCTGTTGTTGATGGGGTCGTGGGCGGGGCCATCGATCTTGTTGGGGAGGAAGATGACCTCGCGGTACTGGGCGTCGGCCGGGGCCGGCAGGGCCAGGGCCAGAACTACGGCCAGGACCGCGGCGGCGGCATATCGGTTGCTTAACATGGGTGTCCTCGGCGATTTCAAAACGATCAGGAGTGGATGGAAACGTATTCCGGCGAGATCATCGCAGCCAGGCTTGCTTGATGTCCGGATTCCCCGCGGTCGACAAACGCTCCATCTGATCCGCCGAGAGCTTCACCTTCAACGCGTCGATATTCTCGCGCACCTGGTCGGGCTTGCTGCCAGCAATGATCGGGAGGATGGGCGGATCGCTCTGTCGCATCCAGGCGATGATGACCTGATTGGGGGTAGCGTTGACTTCGTTGGCGACGGCATGGAGCATCGCCAGTCGGTCGTCGGCATCGGCGCCGGCGAACTGCGCCGGCAGGGGCTTGTCTTTTCGGGTATAGGCTCCCTGGAGCAGGATTGAGTACCCGATCAGGGTGATCTGGTGCGCGCTGGCGTACCGCTTCATATCCTCGCTGATGAAGATCTGCGGCCCGAAATCCGCCCCATGGCGGGGCCGCAGGTAGGTATAGCGCTGTTCCACGACCGAATACGGGGCGAGGCCTTTTAATTCGCACAACATGTTCGCTTCGGCGATCCGCCAGATCCACAGGTTACTCGCGCCAATGGCGCGTACCTTGCCGGCGCGCACCAGCCGGTCGAAGGCCGTCATCGTTTCTTCGACCGGGGTGTCGAAGTCGTCCCGGTGGGCGTAATAGACGTCGATGCGATCGGTCTGGAGCCGTTTGAGGCTCTTTTCACACTCACGCTCGATCTCGGAGGCGGTCAGACCCCCGGGCGACCCCGGGTAGTCAAACCCGAGCTTCGTCGAAATGGCGATCTCGCTCCGACAGCCCCGCGTCTTCATCCACTTTCCTATAGTGGATTCACTTTCGCCGCCGACGCAGCCTTCCATCCAGGCGGCGTAAAAGTTACCGGTGTCGATAAAGGCGCCGCCGTGGGAGCGGAACAGGTCGAACAGGGCGAACGAATCCGCCTCGTTGATTTTGCTGCCGATCAAGTCGGTCCCGAAACACAGAGCCGAAACGGCTACGTCGGTGCGTCCTAACGTTACTTTTTCCATCAGCACGGGGATTACAAGTGAGGTGGCGACGTTACGCGTTGCACGTTTTTGCGTTAAACGTTTTGCTTTTTGGTGAGCACCAGCTGGCTGCGATGCACGATTCGAAAACTAAACGCACAACGTTACAACGCGCAACGTCGGTGGGGAGGAAGCGCTTTCGGATGTCACTTATAAAAAGTGACCACGGCGGCGCCGGCCATCATGAGTACGACACCGACGACTTTGACCAGCGTGATCGGGTTGATCTCCTGCCCGAGCAAGCCGAAATGGGAAAGCACCAGCCCGGTGACGATCTGGCCGGCCAGCAGGGTCACGAAAAACGAGCCGGCGTCCATACGGCCGGGCTGCAGGATCCAGCCGATAGCGAACACGAGCGCCGCGCCCATCGCTCCGGCGATCAGCAATAGCTTGTTGATATCCTTGAGCGGCGCCAGAGCGCCGGTCTGCCAACCGCTGAAGCCTATCGCAAGCGCCGCCGCCGCGCCAATACACCAGAAGAGCGCATTCGCCACCCGCGGATTTTTCAGAATCGCGCCTACCTGGCCGTTCATGGCCAGGTGAACGGAGAGGATGACGCCCAGGAAGATGGTAAGCATAAAGAATTGGACACGCATGCGATACCTCGGGTTGTAGGGAAAGATGGAGGCGCAAGCCCGCGGCGCCGCGTTGGTGAGAAGCGGTGCATACTAAGGGGTGTCGGGTTGCACGTTCGGACTAACTTACGCTTTGCGTTGAAATATCAAAATAGAGCCGGCCCCGTCAGGGTCGCGATTGGTCTTTTAACCTCCGTTCGCGTTCCGATGCCCCCTCATGCAATGGCCACATGGCCGATATCCAGCCCCCCGCGCCTCATCCTCGCTCACAAAAAACACCCGGCTTGCTCGTTTCATCCGTCGCCCGCTCCAGCATCGGAGCGTGCCGTAGATACGTAAACGCCGGTTGCCCGCCCAGGCTATGGCGCCCGAGCGGATCAACCGGCGTACGTCGGCATCGGAAAGATCGATATGGAGAATCAAGGGGGAGTGTCTCGGTGCCCCGTTTTAGCGCACGACCACCAGGGGCCTAACGGCGCGGTGAGCGCCGGCGGTGAGTTCGTAGATGTACATTCCGCTGGAGAGCGATTCGGCCGAGAGGTCGACCACGTGCCAACCGGCCGGCCGGTTGGCGTCGACGACACGGAGCACTTCGCGGCCCAGCAGGTCGATGACTCGGAGCGTCACCTGCTCGGCATCGGGCAGGGCGAACCGGATCTCGGTCCGCTCCCCGAACGGATTCGGGTAATTCTGTTCGAGGGCGAACGCGGTTGGCAGGGGCTCATCCGCGGTAGCGAGGCCCTCCTGATGGGCATCGAGCGCGGATGGCACCGGGGGCAACGCGGCCAGTCGCCGGGTGAGTTCTTCTGGATGGTCTTTCGACGCCAGCACGTCCTCACCCCCGGCGGATGCCGCGACAGCCGGCGCGCTTTTGGCCGCGCTCCCGCACGTCAGGGTAGCCGTGGCCGCCTTCGTTGCGAATACCCAGTAGCCTTTGCCTGGCACCAGGAGATTGCCGTCCGGCACCACATATCTGCCCTCGAATCCAAAAAAGAGCCGGTGGTCGATGGCGCTGGAGAGGTCGTCGACGGCGTCCAGCGAGACCGCGCAGGTCGGCCCCGAAACGATATTCCAGCCGGCGCGCAGCGTCCACGTCCGCGAGGCGACTGGCAGGCCGGCTACCCGTTGCGTCGTGGCCGCGGCGAAATGGAGCCAGTAGCCTTCGCCCGGTTTTAACACGGCCGGGTTCGGGGCAGACAGGATGCTGCCGTTGAAGCTCATGAACGTGCCGGCGGTGCCCGTCGGGAAGACGGACGTGACGTTGGCATTGGTGACTTCGAGCGGGAGGCCGACGAGGTTGAAGCCCTTCGTCAGAGCGATATCGATCGACGGGCTCGCGCCCTGATGGGCGCCCGGCGCGCTGGCGGTTGCCGGCCGGGCGTTTCCAAAGAAGTCCGTCGTGACGGCCGGCACGCCGGCCGGTAGCGCCACGGCCTTGCCGGCAAACTGAGAATTCACGGCCAGCATCCAGCCGGCGGCAGGGTCGTCCAGGTTCAGAACATGCGGCTGGCTCGTGGTCACCATGGTCGACGTGGCGTCGGTCTTCGACCATGTCCGCCAGGCGGGCAGGCTGTTGGTCTCGAAGCCGGCCAGCCCGGAACCGCCTTTGGGCTCGAAGTGGAACGTGAAATACGCCGCGGAAGTGTGCGGCCAATACGCGTTCCCGTTGCCTTTGTTGGTAAGCGCTGGGGCCAGCTCGATGTATTTTTCGTAGGCTATTTCGGCGCTGGCGTTGCCCTGAACGTTATCCAGAAACAGGTTGTTGTAAAACCCGGTGTCGGTGGCGTCGCCTCGCTCGTCGGATCCGATCCGAAGCCCGCTCGCGAGGTTGCCCAAGAACGTGTTATGGACGATTCGGGTGCCGGCGCTCACGTCCACGACCATCCCGTGGCCGATAAAGCGATTGCCCACGATGCCGTTCCACTTGTCGTACCATATCTCGCCCACAACGGGGTGCGCCGTCCGCGCCATCGTGCTCACATTGTTACGCACGAGGTTGTTGTCGCTATTGACCTCGATGAACAGATTGGCCCCCCGGTTGGCGTGGAAACGGCTGCGCTCGATAATGTTGTTGTTATTATCGGTGTCCAGCCAGAGTCCGGGCCCCTCGTTCTCCGAGAAATCGAGCTGCGTAAACAGGCTGTTCGTCGTGTAGGTCCACTTCCCACCCCCCGATTCATGGAAGGGGTCGTACCCTTTCCAGTTGTTGTATTTCGAGACGCTATGGGCCACCGTGCAGTTATTACAACCCAGGGTCTCGTTGACGCCTCCCTTGAAGCCGTCGATGCCGTTGTAGTAGGCCCGGACGCCACGGATGAGATGGTTCGACCCGAACAGCAGGATGCCTGTGCCGTTGGTCCATTCGACGACGATGTTATCGATCCAGGTCGCCTCGCTGCCAGTGCATACGGCGCCCTGTTTGAGCACGTTCGAGAGGTGCCGGAACGTGAAACCAGTCAGACGCAGATGACTATGGGGAGGCAGGGTTGTACCGGGCACTTTAGCCGAACACTCGGAATTGCCGGAGGCATTGAAGAGGTGGCCTTTCCGGCTGGTTTCCAGCTTCGCCTGATTCGGATTGGCGTCGCCGGGTAGTCGGATATAGATGGTTTCCGGTTTACCCACTGTGCCGGTTGCCAGCGATCCTGTTCCTTTGATGAAGAACGTGCCCAGGGGCAGGGTGGTGGGGGTAAACGCCGGCTGCCAGGTGGTCAGGTTGTTGAAGAAAGGCAATAACACCTCGCCGTTGGCGATCACCAGTTCCCGATGCCGGGAAGCGTCGTATTTGATGACCCCGCCACGGTTGTAGGTGAACCTGTTGAGATCGCCTTCGAGCCACTCGGCGTACGGCCACTTCATCGACCAGATGTTTCCGCTCTTGGTCCAGGTGCCCGTCAGCGGCTCGGCGCCGGAGACGATTACTTCCTCCCCGGGGTAGGCCGCGTAGGTGATCGGGTTGCCGGCCGTTCCGCCTCGTTTCGGGGTGATAGTTTCGTAATACGTGCCGGCACGTACCAGCACGCCGTCGCCCGGGCTCAATTCGTTGCCCTGCGCCGCCCGCGTGATCGTCTTCCAGGGGCGCAACTGCGTCCCCGGGTCGGTGTCTTTACCGGTCGCCTGGTCCACCCAGTAGATTGTGCCGGGGATGACGGTTGCGATCGGCTTGCAGGTCCCATCCTGCCCACACAACGTGCCTGGACCGCACTGATAGGCCTGTTCGATATAACACTGCTGGGCCAGGCTGACGGTGGGAAAAGAAACGGTCAGCATTAGGAAGAGGAGGGCGCGACGTGTAGACGTACGGCGCCGGCGAAACGTGTCGACCATGTGGAAAAACGGATTACCGCGGGAATGGGATAGACAATTACACCAACCGGCCGAAAAGATGGGCCGAGTCGATGCGCGTATCGGGGGGGGGGAGGTGTGCAACGCCCGACGGTCGGAATGCCGACGACATCAGGCGGAAAGGAGCCAGAGAATAGATGTGCCTAAAATAAGCAACTTAGTGGCGAAATGCGCAAGTTCACCGGCTATTATTTAGCCGGTGCGTTAGAATCGACGGTGGCGGGGGCGACGACGAGGTGGGGAAGCCAGCGTTGAAGGGCGGATTCGATCTGAGAAGGGGGGACAGGCTTGACGATGTAATCGTTCATACCGGCGGCGAGACGTCGTTCTCGTTCGCCCTGAAGGGCGTTCGCCGTGAGGGCGAGGATAGGGATGGAATCGACGGCGTACGGATGTTCAACATCGCGGATTTGGAGGGTGGCTTCGAGGCCATCGAGCACGGGCATCTGGCAATCCATCAACACGAGGCCGTCAAAGCCGGCGTATGCCGGCCGGTGGTTATGGATGACGATAACGGGGCGCGGTAGATACATCCGAAAGTATAGACATCACCGCTCAGCCCTTTATGCTTTCGGGTTATCGGCCTGCCTGAGGAGCCGCGGACAAACCGTCGATACGATCCTGTGACAGGATTACTACGTTTGTGTGATGTTGCGGCCGCAGATTATGCGTAGCGTTGGATGGGAGAATACACCATCTGCGCTATCCGATATGATCAACGCACTTCCTTTCGAAGAAGGCACGCTGCTCGAGGTCGAGGGCGAACGCTACCGCGTAATCGGCATCACCGATCTTGGCGTGGCGGACCTGTCGCTGCCCGGCGTTCAGCGCTGGGGTACACACATTCTCACGCTTCAGCGTCACTCGGACGGCCAGCGATTCGCCGCCACGTTGTACGACACCGGCAACATCGGCATGCCTTGTCCCTTTCGTGGCCGCGACTGATCACGTCCTCGCGCCCGTAGCGTTAACGCCTCGTCACGTCCGTGCGCCGGATTCCACGGCACCTTATTCCTCGCGCGATTCCTGCGCCGGCCTTTTCTGCCGCGTGCGGTGCGGTGCCGGAAACGCCTCATTTCCCGTGAAGACCCCGCGTGATCTAATTGTCCTCATTCGTCTCAAAACAGTCGGATTCTCGTGACAACTTGACCATTGATGTGTGATGTCAGCCGACCGATATAAGATGTATACTGCTTACGTGCAATCATCAACCTAGTGCGAAACAACAAGGTACCATCCGACATGAAATACAATCCCAATGACCCGTGGGAACGCGCGGCAGTGGGGCTGTTGTTGGGTATCATCGTGCTTCTTTTGGTGACAATTGTTTCCGTGCTGACGTAAGCACCTCCCATGATGTGCGGCCCGAAGTGATTCGTGTCGTCGTTGTGGGACGTGACCAAGCCGGAGACGCATCATGGGTGAGGGTGATAAGGCCCGTTCCCGGTGTAATTCATGGCTACACCAGGGACGGGCCTTATTGTATGCGTACGAATCGGGTGCCGGGGGAGTGCCGGACGGCAGAGCGTGTAGCCCGGGTTAGCGCAGCGTAACCGGGGTGGCATACGAGCCGGCATCATCCGTCCCACCCTGTCGCCCGCTCAGGCGGCGTTTTTGGTTTCCAGGATCAGGTTCAGCAACTGGATGAGGCGCGGGCGCAACTGCCGGCGGTCGACGATGAAGTCGATAAAACCGTGTTCTTTCAGGAACTCGGCACGCTGGAAACCCTTCGGCAGGTCCTGCCCGATGGTCTCGCGGATCACACGTGGGCCGGCGAAGCCGATCAGGGCCCCCGGCTCCGCGAGGTTAAAATCGCCCAGCATCGCAAACGAGGCCGTGACGCCACCCGTGGTCGGATTGGTGAGCAGGGAGATAAACGGCATGCCCGTTTCGTGCAACTGAGCGAGATGCGCGCTGGTCTTCGCCATCTGCATGAGGCTCAGTGCGCCCTCCATCATGCGTGCGCCGCCACTCTGTGAGATGACGAGTAGCGGGATGCGCTCTCGGTACGCCCGCTGGATCGCCCGGCTGATGACTTCGCCCACGACCGATCCCATCGATCCGCCGATAAACGAGAAGTCCATCGCCGCGATCGACATCCGGTGCCCGCCCACGATGCCCAGCGCGCCGCTGGCGGCGTCATTCAGCCCGGTTTTGTTCTGCGCGGAGGCGATACGGCCGGCGTAGGACTTTCGGTCCACAAAATCGAGCGCGTCGAGCGAGGACAGCTCGGTGTCGAAATGTTCGTACGCGCCGTCATCGAAGAGCAACTCGAAATAGCCGGTGGCGCTCATGTTCATATGATGCCCCGAATTAGGGAACACCAGGGCATTCTCCTGCAACACGCGTGCGTTGATGATCTCGCCGGTGATGGGGTCCTTCGCCCACTGGCCTTCAGGCACCTCGTTTTGTTCGCTCCGCTTGGTGAGGATGCCGGCGTCCTTTCGTTTGAACCAGCTCATGAGTAGCCGTATGGTTGATGGTTTCTCGTGTCGGGCCCTTCGGTGGGCGCGCCCGCCGGCGCACGTAAGAGTCCGCGCCAAGGTACACACATTCCCGATCAATCGCGCCCGGGAGGCAGGCGGTCGAAGGCCGTCCCCGATTTTTCACGGGGAATAAAATCCTTGAGGTAATAGGGCTCGAAGTCCGCCAGCGATTCGGTCGCCCCCTGCCGGAAGCGTTCCAGGCCGGCCATCGCCACGCCGGCGGGGGAGGGGCCCACCTCGGGAAGAAATCGCATGGCGGCATCCCGGGCCGTCCCATGCCGCTGGAGCATGCCGGCTCCCTCGCCGACAACCCACACCACGGGCGAGGGGGCCTCTGATATGGCCGTCACCGCGTCCTCAAGGCTGAGCGCGGACGGACCCAGACGGGGCGTCAGTCCCGATAGCGAGGCCTCGAACAGGGCAAGATAGACTTCCTCTCGCCGTGAATTCAGCGCTACGGCAATGGTATCGCCAGGGCGGGCAAATGGCAACACCCCCAGTGCAACGGCCTCCAGCGTGGGGACGCCCAGCAGGGCAGCGCCGGTCGCGAAACACAACCCCTTCGCCGCGCTTACGCCGATCCGCAGCCCGGTGTACGATCCGGGGCCCATCGACACCGCGACGGCGTCGAGCGCGCCAGGCGCCAGATGGGCGTAGCGTAAGGCGTCGTCTAGCATGGTTGTCAACCACTCGGCATGTGAACGCGGCATACCGATCGTATGCGCCACGAGCAGGCGATCCCCGCGCATCAGCGCCACCCCACAACGGTCGGTGGCGGTTTCGATGGCAAGCAGAACCGGAGCCGTTTCGGCAGACACGTGGGGACCGGGTTAGTGGCGCGGATGGGTGGAACAGGATTCGGCCGGCTTCAACCCGCCGCCGCTGGTTCGGTTGCCCGGGCGGCCTGCCAGCCCCCGCGGAAAAACATCCGGCGTATGCGTGCGAGACCGCCTTGATTCTTCCCGCGAGTGGTGTATACTTAGAGCCTGTCCGTCGGACAACAAGCGAACGAAAGGACGCTCACAAAGCGCAAAAAGCGCTTCCTAATTCGCGGGCCCATGGGTCGAACCACCCCATGCCCGCTGCCAGGCGTCCAGCACTTATTGGAGGTTGGCTATGAAGGTTTACGACGTAGAACATATCCGCAATATCGCCCTACTCGGGCATCAGGGAAGCGGCAAAACCATGCTCGGCGAGGCCATGTTGTTCAACAGCGGCCGCATTCCTCGCATGGGATCCATCGCCGAAGGCACTACGGTGAGTGATTATCACCCCAGCGAGAAGGAGCGTCAGATGTCCGTCTTTTCGTCGCTGCTCCATGTCGAACACAACGGGGTTAAGCTGAATGCCCTGGACGTGCCGGGTTATCCGGACTTTGTGGGGGAGATGATCATGGCGCTCAAAGTGGCCGACACGGCCATCCTGGTCGTCAACGCCGCGGAAGGCATCCAGGTAGGCATCGAGACAGCCTGGAACGAAGCGGCAACGAACGGCATCCCCACCATGTTCGTGTTAAATCAGCTGGATCGCGCGGAGTCCAACTTTCGCGATCGGGTCGAGCAGATCAAGGAACGTTTCGGTCGGGGCGCGGCGGTCGTGCAGTTGCCCGCCGGCCCGTCATCGCGCAGCATCATCGACGTGCTGCTGATGAAGCAGATCACCTTCGAACCGGATAAGGGCACGGCAACGTACAACGAGATCGAACCTGCTTTTCAAGAGGAGGCCGATCGGCTCCACAACGAGCTCATCGAAAGCATCGCGGAGAACGATGAGTCGCTCATGGAACTCTATTTCGAGCAAGGATCCCTCACGGAGGATCAGATGCGGCAGGGCATCCATATCGAAATGCTCAAGCGGCAACTCTTCCCCATATTTATTACGAGTGCGGCGGAAAACATCGGGGTCAGTCGGCTCATGACCTTTATCGCCAACGTCTGCCCCTCGCCCATCGAGATGCCCCCGGCACCCACGGACACAGGGACACCGGTGCGCACGGACAGCGCCGGCCCTCCCATCGCGTTCGTCTACCGCACCATGGCCGAACCACACGTCGGCGAATACTCGTTCTTTCGCGTCTACTCCGGCGTGCTTGAACAGGGCATGGACCTCGAAAACGCTCAGACCGGCGCCACGGAACGCCTCGGGCAGTTGTTTTCCCTCAACGGGCACGAGCGCGAACAGGTGACAAAAATGTTCGCGGGAGACATCGGGGCGCTCGTCAAGCTCAAAAATACCCACTCGAACAACACACTGCGGGCCAAAGGAAGCGATGTCTCCATCCGGGGCATCCAGTTTCCCGAGCCGCGGTATGTCACCGCCGTCCGGTCGGCCAAACATGGGGAAGAGGACCGCCTGGCGCAGGGATTGCACGCATTGAGCAACGAGGATCCGTCGCTCGTTGTCACGCTGGACCCTCACCTCAGCCAGATGTTGCTCGGCGGACAGGGCGAAATGCACCTCGCCATCGCGCAGTTCCGGCTCAAAAACCGCTTCGGTGTCGATGTCGAGTATTTCAAACCCAAAATCTCCTACCGCGAGACGGTACAGAATAGCGCCCGAGCTTCGTATCGGCACAAAAAACAAACCGGCGGCGCCGGCCAGTTCGCCGATATCTCCCTCATCGTGGAGCCCTACCAGGGCGACTACCACCCGCCGGCGGATATCTCGGTGCGCGGCGAAACCGTGCTCGATACCGCCTGGGGGGCGAAGCTCCACTTCGTCGACGCCATCGTCGGCGGCGTGATCGACATGCGGCGGTTCGCCGGCTCGATCCAGAAAGGCATCCTCGAAGCCATGCAACGTGGCCCGATCGCCGGCTACCCGGTAGGTGATGTGCGCGTGGTCGCTTTCGACGGCAGCATGCACGCGGTGGACTCGAACGACGCGGCCTTCAAGACGGCCGGTCGCATGGGCTTTCGCGAGGCCTTCCGCCAGGCAAACCCGGTCATCCTCGAGCCCATCGATACGCTGGAAGTGACGGTGCCGGCGGCGTATACCGGCGACGTCATGGGCGACCTCAACGTCCGCCGCGGCCGCATCCAGGGCATCCAGGGCGAAGGCGCCCTCCAGAAGATCGTGGCCCAGATTCCGGAAGCGGAGCTGTACCGCTACGCCACCATCCTCCGCTCCATGACGCAGGGCCGCGGGCTCCATAAGGCGACGTTCCTGCAGTACGAGACCATGCCCCGATCGATCCAGGACAAAATCACAAAAGAAGCCGAGGTGGAAGTGGAAGCGTGACGCACGAGCTCGGGCGCGGATCGACACAACATGCCACAAAAAAAGGACGCGAGAGCATCGCGTCCTTTTTTATGACATGTGGCGCGAGAGAGACTTGAACTCTCGACCTCCGGGTTATGAATCCGACGCTCTAACCAGCTGAGCTACCGCGCCATACCTTGTTTTTAATCACTACGTCCAGCGAACGATTACGCTCTCCGGTCAGCAGCGTCCTATAATCGCCCGGATCCGGCATTTTGTTTCGCCGGCCCGGGATTCCTATACTTTTTTCGTAATTTCCGGCCCCTCCCACAGCACCTCAAAACGGAACTCCCCATCGGCATGGCCTGGAATAGCGTCATTGGTCAGGAACGAGCGGTCGATACCCTCCGACGCGGTCTGGAGCAGCAGCGAATCGCACACGCGTATCTATTTTATGGCCCCGAAGGCTCGGGTAAACGCGCGGCGGCGATCGAGATGGCGAAGGCGCTCCAGTGTATACACGAACAACCCGAGGCCTGCGGCGAATGCCCCGCCTGTCTGAAGGTGTCCCGCCTGATCCATCCGGACGTGCAGGTGCTTTTTCCCTACCCGGGGGACGTAGACGAATCGGAGGTCGGCGAGCGACTTCGACTCCTGGCGGCCAATCCGTATGCCGTGATCGATTTTGTACGCCGGCCCTCGCTGGGCGATGCGGCGAAAGTCTCTAACAAACAGGCGATCTACACTGTCGCACGTGTCCACCAGGAACTGCGCCGGGTGATGAGCTTCAAACCGGTCGAAGGCCGGCACAAGGTGGCTATCCTTACGGATGTCGAGTACATGCGTGTCGAAGCGGCCAACGCCTTTTTGAAGCTGCTCGAAGAACCCACGCCCCGCACGGTGTTTATCCTGCTCACTTCCCGGACCGATAAGCTCCTGCCCACGATCCTCTCGCGCTGCCAGCGGTTGCGTTTTGATCCGCTGTCCGCCGAGGCCATCGAACAGGCCCTGCAGTCCCGCGCCGGCCTCACTGAAGCCGCGGCGCGGATCCTCGCGCGTATGGCCAACGGCTCGTATTCGTCGGCTCTCGAACTCGCGGACAACGAAGAACTGCTCGCCAACCGCGCGCTGGTGGTCGAGTTCATGCGTCTCGCCTATACCGGCAACATCGATAAACTGTCGGATCAGGTGACCAGCCTCAGCGCGCTCGGGCGTGAACGGCTCAAGGGATGGCTGATCCTGCTCATGAGTTGGATACGCGATCTGCTGCTTTTTCGCCATCAGCGCACGGCGGCCGTTCTGGTAAACAGCGACCAGGCGGAGACCATCCAGAAGTTCTGCGACGGCGTGCCGAACGCGGATCTGGATATGATGATTGGCTATGTGGAGGAGACGCTGGGACTCATCGCCAGGAACACTCACGTGCCGCTAACGATAACTGTACTGGCCCTGGGCATGCACCATGCCATGCACGGACGCCCCCGGCCGGCGCTGTATGCCCCGCTGGCCATGCCCGAAGAAACGGTCAGTTAGCTATTCCCTTACAAACAGGCGATATTGCGTTTGGGCGATTCACCTGAAACCATCACGATTCAACGCCATGGCCTGTAGTTCATGCAGTACTGGAGGAGGGGGATGTGGCGCGGGCTGCGGGGGGAACGGCGGCTGCGGTTCGAGCCGCGGCGGCACGGCGGCCTGCCCGTCCATGCATGCCTACGACTGGCTGACCGACCTCGGCATCGTTGCGGCCCCGGTCGTCTATCGACTGGTGGAGGTCGCGTTTAAAGGCGGCCGAAAAGGCGTGTACCGTAACCAGGAGACGATCGAGCTGCAGACCGGCGATTTTGTGATCGTGGAGGCGGATCGAGGGCTTGATTTCGGCTCCGTCCATCTGGTGGGCGAAATGGTTCGCCTCCGGATGAAGTCGAAGGGACTCGACGAAGACCAGGCGTTCCCAAGCGTCATGCGGGTGGCCACGCTGAAGGATATCGAACGCTGGGAGACCATCCGGGAGGAAGAAGCCGAGGCGTTTCTCGTCAGCCGGCGTACGATCGACAGCATGAATCTGCCGATGAAACTCGTCGACGCCGAGTGGCAATTCGACCAGAAGAAAATCACGTTCTATTTTACCGCGGATCACCGGGTCGACTTTCGGGACCTCGTCCGCGAGCTTGCCCGGCGTTTCCGGACTCGGGTGGAACTGCGTCAGATCGGCGCTCGCGACGAGGCGGCGCGTATCGGCGGAATTGGGTCGTGCGGCCGCGAATTGTGCTGCTCGACCTGGCTGCAGGATTTTAAGCCGGTGTCCACCCAGGCAGCGCGCGTCCAGAACCTGCCGCTCAACCCGGTGCGTCTGAGCGGTCAGTGTGGCCGGCTCAAATGCTGCCTCAACTACGAACTGGAGCAATATATGAGCGCCCTCCAGTCGTTTCCCCCGGTCGAGACGCCCATCCTCACCTCGGTCGGCAACGGAGTGGTCCAGAAACTCGATATCTTTCACGACCGCGTCTGGGTAGAACATCCGGAGGGCGTGATCGAGGACCTGACACTCGATGAAGCGCTCGCCTTTCTGGGCGACCAGCTAATTCGCCCGGTTGAACCCGGGGCGCGTCGCGTCGTGCAGGCCCGGCTGCCGCGCCGGCCCTGAGGGGTGGTCAATCGGCGGTGGCCCTAGAGGTCGTCGTCCAGGCTCGTGATGCCGCTCAGCAGGTCTTCCGGGGTATCTCGAATGAGGGCGAGTATCGCTGCATGGGGCACGATACTATAATTTTTGCCGTTGAGCGTGAGTTCGATCAACTCTTTTCGCAAGAAAAAGGCAAGGTCTCCGGGGCGGGCTTGCAGGGGAAGGTAGCGCGCCGCGTCGCGGGAAGGAGCCCAGACCTCACTCTCGGAGTACTCGGGATTGGGGATCACATAGCCCGGCCCGGTCCTCACGACACGTCCAACACTCACCCGCTCCTGATCCGTCACCGTAGCCGGCAGGTAAAGTCCCGATTGCGTCTGCTTCTCGCCCGGCTCGAGTTCTATGAGGACCCGATCCCCTACGATAATGATTTCTTGCATGATTGAGGAGGTAGCGCCACAAACGAAAACGCACAACCGATCCGGTCGTGCGTTTCGATGCTCAGTCCGAAAAGGATGCCGTTAAAGGTGAAAGACTACATAGAGCAGTAAGCCAACGACACCCACACCAAACATCATGACTCGGATCAAGCGATCAACAGGGCTTCGCATGGTAGTGATCGATACGGCAGCGGGTGGTATACCGAATGGACAGGGTTGGTAAGGTAGTGACCGTAATCAATACGGGGAGGGTCAAACAAGCAAGACAGTAGGTATTAATTCTTTGCGAACAGAGCTGCCGGTTTCCTACCTGAGCGCCATGCGCCAGCGGCGCAAAGGGCGTGCGCCAGTCGCCGATCCACCTACCAGTCATTTTCCTCTTTCGAGATATTCATCTCAACGGGTGTGGGGTACTGCGCGGTGAAACAGGCGTTGCAATACCCGAGCGATTTGGTGTGGGCCTGATGAACGGCCGTCATCATCCCGTCGACCGAGAGGTAGGCGAGGCTATCGACGCCCAGCCAGCTGATCATCCCTTCCAGGGTGTCGAACTGATTGGCAAACAGCTCCTCCTGACTCGGGAAGTCCATCCCATAAAAACAGGGGCTGATCACCGGCGGAGAGGAGACGCGAAAGTGGACTTCTTTGGCGCCGGCCTCGCGGATCATCTTGACCAGGAATTTGGAGGTCGTTCCGCGGACGATCGAGTCGTCGAAGAGCACGACCACCCGGTCCCGAAGGACGCCCTCGACCGTGTTGAACTTGAGGCGGACGCGGGTGTCGCGCCGGTCCTGTCCGGGAGAGATAAACGTCCGCCCGATGTAATGATTCCGGATGAGGCCGATTTCGTATTTACACGAATAGCCGAGTTTCTGGCACTCGGACACATACCCGAGCGTGGCCGTGTTGGACGAGTCGGGTACGGAGATGACGATCGGCGGCTTCTCGCCCGCGGCGAGCAAGGGAACAGGGGTTTCGTGCGCGAGCTGTTTGCCCATTTTGCGGCGCACCTTATCCACCATTTCACCGAACACCTTCGAGTCCGGCCGGGCGAAATAGATGTACTCGAAGATGCACTGACTGACGCCGTGTTTTTGCGGGAGTTGGTAGCTGCTGAAGTGGCCGCCTTCGCATCCTTTCCGGTCAATCACGAGGATTTCGCCGGGCAGGATATCGCGGACGTATTCAGCGCCGAGCAGATCGAACGCGCACGTTTCGCTGCCGACGCAGTAGGCGTCGCCGCCCTGCTCGGCCGGCTTGCGGAGGACCCCGAGTACGAGCGGCCTGAAGCCGTTCGGGTCGCGGACGGCGATCAGGCTCGAATCGGTGAGCATCAGCAGCGAAAACGCGCCTTCGAGCTGGGTGAGGGCGTCGATGATCTGGTCGATCTGCTTCTTTCGCCGGCTCTGGGCGATCAGATGCAGGATGAGCTCGCTGTCGCTCGTGGTCTGGAAGATCGTGCCTCGTTCGCTAAACGCGTTACGTAGCTCGCGCGCGTTCGAGATATTGCCGTTATGAGCCAGCGCAAGATTACCATCCCGGTAGTGCACTTTGAAGGGCTGGATGTTGGCGCGGTTGTTCGACGATCCGCTGGTCGAATACCGGTTGTGCCCGATGGCGGACATGCCGAGCAACTTCGAGTCGAACAACGACGGGTCGTTGAACACGTCCAGAACAAGGCCGTGATCCTTATGGATCGGCATCATCCAGCGCTTCTTGTTTTCGTCGTACGTAGAGGTAACAATTCCGGACGCCTCCTGGCCCCGATGCTGGAGCGCATGCAGCCCATAATAGGTAAGCTGGGCGGCTTCCGTGGAGTTGAAGACGCCAAAAATGCCGCAGCTCTCTTTGATCTGTTTCATACGACGATGGATTTGTCCTCGGCAGGCGGTTGAACGTGAACCAACACGCGCCCGATCCGGTGATTTTCAACCGATTCGATGCGCAAGGTGAGGCCGTCGTAGGCGATTTCGTCGCCGACGCTAGGGATATCGCCCGTTAGGTGGAAGATCAACCCGCCAAGCGTTTCAAAATCGTACCTATCGACGTCGAGTTCAACCTGCAAGAGGTCCATAAGATCGTCGATATGAATGCGTGCATCTACGGAGTGGGTGTGCGCGTCCACCTGGCGGTGCAGCGCTTCCTCGTCGTTGTCCGTTTCGTCCCGGATATCGCCGACGATTTCTTCGAGCACGTCTTCCATGGTGACCAGGCCGGCCGTCCCTCCGTATTCATCGACCACGATGGCCATATGTATATTTTGCGACTGGAAGTCGTTGAGCATCTCGACGAGTGGCTTGCCGTAGGGCACAAACAGGGTTTTGCGTGCGACGACTCGCCAGTCCGGGGTCTCCTGCCAGGGTCCCGGCTTCAGAAACGGTAGAAGGTCTTTTACATAGATGATCCCTACGATGTTGTCCAGGTGCTCGTCGTATAGCGGCAGCCGGCTGTGCCCGCCCTCGATCAGCAGTTGATAGGCTTCATCCAGCGTCGCGGAAATGGGCATGACGTTCATGTCCATGCGGCTGACCATGATTTCGCGAACCGTGGTATCGCCAAAATCGAGGATGGAGTGGATCAATTCGCGCTCTTCCTCTTCGATCGTGCCCTGCGCCTCGCCGAGATCCGCCATGGATTTAAAATCATCGTCGGAGAGATGAGGGCGGTCGATGTGCCCGTATCCGACGATTCGCTCAAGCCAGCGTGTGAGCGGCAACGTGATCGGGCGCACCAGGTAATACAGGCCCGCGATAAACGGCGAGGCCCCCTGCGCGAAGGCGATGGCGTGGCGCGAGGCCAGCCATTTGGGGAAGAGGTAAGCCCCGACGGCAACCAGGCCGGCGATGATCGGAATCTGGATGGAGAGGCTCAGTACGAGCGGGGCATACAGCAGATGGCCCAGATACGACAACAACGATGCGGTAGCCAGCACAAGCGCGATCTCGGTCACCGCGCCGATCGCCTGCAGCGTAAAAAGCACCGATGCCCGCTGATCCAGCAACCCGAGCACACGCCGGCTACCGGCGTCGTCGATCTCACGCAGCGTGTCTCGTGCGGACCCACTGAGCGCGCTCAGGACGCGCACACAACCGATGACCAGCGACATGACAACCCAGAGGGCCGCGACGAGACTGACGTTCGCCAGTACAACGTCCCACTCCAGAGCGGACGGGAAAACAGCGGGGGAAAAGAGGCCAGCTATGGAAAGAGGCGAAGACTCAGCGTCAGGGTCCAATGCCTAGGGGATGCGATTCCCAGGAAGGTGAAAAATACGCGTGCAGCCCACCCCGCATAAGGCTGAGGTGGCTTTGAGAAACGATGACGTGACGGACAGTGTTCCTAGTAAGTTGAAGAAGCAAAGTTCAAGGTTCAAGGGCAGGCAATGGCAGGGTTTAAGGCAATCCCTGCCTTACCTTGAACCTTACTCCTTACTCCTTTAACCTTGAACCATTAAAAATACTGTCCGGTGACGACGATAAAGATGAGTACGGCGAGGATCGCCAGCGGGCAGAGGTACCGAATCAGGATGGCCCAGAACGGGGAACCTGGAAGCGTATAGCCGCCCCGTTCGAGTGATTGCAGGGCGTTCGGAACGCCCCATTTCCAGCCAACGAAGAGGCAGATGAGGATGGCGCCGACACTCAGGGAGTAGTTGCCCCAAATATTATTGTTGACGGTGAGGAAATCCCATCCAAAGAGGCCCCCACTCCCGAGCCAGGATACGGCACCCTGGGAGAGGGCGGAAGGGACGGCCAGCAGGAAACAGACGATACCAAGCGTCCAGGAGGCTTTCTCTCGGCCCCAGCCGCGCTCATCGACGAAATAGGAAACGACCACTTCGAGCAGGCTGATCGTGGAGGTCAATGCGGCAATGGCCAGCAGAAAATAAAACGCGATGCCAAACAGGGTGCCGGCCGGCATGGCGTTAAAAATGGTCGGCAGTGTGATGAAGACGAGGCCGGGGCCGCCCTGAGGGTCCAGGTTCTGATAAAAGAGAGCGGGAAAGATGATCAGGCCGGCGAGGATCGCGATCAAGGTGTCAAAAAATGCCACGATTACCCCACTCTGCCACAGATTGGTCTTCTCCGGGAAATAGGAGCCGTAGGTGATCATGGCGCCCATGCCCAGGCTCAGACTGAACAGGGCTTGCCCCAACGCGCTCATCGCGACGCGGAGCGTGATCTTCGAAAAGTCGGGTTTGAACAAATAGGCCAGACCGTCCATCCCATTCGGCAGCGTGATGGACCGGATCGCCAGCAAGATGAGCACAATGAGAAGCAGGGGCATCAGGACCTTCGAGGCCCGCTCGATCCCTCCCGAGACGCCGCCGCGCACGATCAGGATGGTCAGCAACAAAAATAGCCCGGTGTAGAGCAACGCCGGACCAGGAGAAGCGACGAGCTCGGTGAAGATGACCCCGCTCGTGGCGCCATCGATGGCGGTTACAAGCCCGCCCGTAAACGCCTTGAACAGATAACCCAGCGTCCAGCCCGCTACCACCGAATAAAAAGCGAGGATGCCGAACCCCGTCGCGACGCCCAGGCCGCCCACTACAGGCCACATCGAGCGAGGCACCAGCGCCTTGAAGGCCCCCACGGGGTTCCGCTGTGTGGCACGGCCGACGGATAACTCGGCTAGCATGACGGGTATGCCGATGAGCACGACAAAAAACAGGTAAAGTAATACAAAAGCCCCGCCACCGCCTTCGCCGGCCGTATAAGGGAATCGCCAGATATTTCCGAGCCCGATCGCCGAGCCGGCTGCCGCCATGATGAATCCTGCCCTGGAACTCCACTGCCCGCGATCCTCTGAAGATATCGCCATAGGTGCTACCTGTCGTTAAAGATGGGTACAAACGGGCGCCGGCGAGGGATGGGGATGCCGGCGCGGCAGACCTGTTCGGAATGCAACCGGATATTACCGGCCAGCCGTAGATAAAATCAAGCAGAATCGGGGTGGAGGGTAGGCTCAGGTAGCGAGCGCCGCCAGTTCTTCTTCGAACAGGGCGGCGCGGAGCGCCTCGGGCCGGCGTCGCGCGCAGATCGCCTCGAGGGTGGCCAGTTGCGTATCCAACTCGTTGCGGCTATGGGTGGCGAGGCTGCAGAGACCGAGGATATCGCGGTGTGCGGTGGGCACGGGCTGTTCAAAATCCTCCCACAACATCTCCTTGATTTTTTCGCCGGGCCGGATGCCGATGTAGGCCATCCGGATCGTGTCTTGGTGCGCCGGCGCCAGCCATGCGATCATCTGCTCCGCCAGCCATTCGATACGCACCGGCGGATCCATCCGCAGGGTGTAGACCGGGGCGTCCTGCAGGAGCAGGGTCTCCAGAATCAGCGTGCAGGCGTCATGTACGCTCATGAAGAAGCGTTCCATTTCGGCATGGGTGATGGTCACCGGGCCGCCGCGCAAGATTTGCTGTACGAACACAGGGACGACGCTTCCCAGGCTGCCGAAGACATTCCCGAAGCGGACGGTTTTGGTCGTCACCGAGCCGCTGGCGGCACGCATATACCGCTCGGTCCACCGCTTCGTAGCCCCCATCACACTCGTGGGCTGGACGGCTTTGTCCGTCGAGATAAAAATAAACTGTCCGACGCCGCACGCCTCGCTGAGACGCAGGAGGTCGACCGAGGCGCGCGTATTGTTCTGGAAGGCCTCGATCGGGTGGGCCTCCATCATCGGGACGTGTTTATAGGCCGCCGTGTGAAAGACGACATCCGGACGCGTCGTCTCGAACAGGTGCGCCATGGCGGACGTCTGGCGGATATCGAGGAGATGGTACGAGATCTCGGTTGCGCCGGCGGTTTTTCCGACAGTCTGTTCCAGCTGGAAGAGGTTAAACTCACTGAAGTCCACGAGCGTCAGATGGCTCGGGGCCATGCGCAGCAATTGGAGGGTGAGTTCGCGCCCGATGGAGCCTCCGGCGCCCGTGACCAGCACACGCCGATCGCCCAGGTAGTGCCGGAGCCGCTCGGCGTCGCAGATCGCGGGCGGGCGCTGAAGCAGGTCTTCAATCCGAACCGGAGAAGGCAGGTAGAGATCGGAAAGACTGTTCACTGTCGGCATTCTTACAGACGCCCCGGGGGCGCGAATGGGGAAGCTGGAGTCAATGGTAAGCTACGTAATCCGCCGTTCATCCAATAGCCGCCATGTCACGGCGCCGTCGGCACACGTTGGGTGGCGCTACCCGCAGGTGCCCGGGGTGCAAATCATGTACCTATCTCGGGCCGCCGGCTGACGCGACGATGTCGGCGAAGGTGTCGGCGAGGCGCCGGCGGTCAAACGCAGCCGCGGCCGTTCGACCCCGTTGGCCGGCCGCCGCAAGCGCGGCGGGGTCGTCCAGCGCGGCCTGAATACCCGCTGCGAGGGTGTCGGGTTCTGCAGGACCGGCGTACCAGCCGCATCCATGCGCTTCAACGAATCGCTTCGTCCACCCCGGATTGGTCACCAGGACCGGGGTGCCCATGCCGAGGCTGTCGAAAAATTTCGCCGGCGAGTTGGCGGCGAGCACGGGCCGGTCGATAAAGGTCACCAGCGACAGGCAGGCGAGCCCGAACCAGCCAAAGATGGCGTGGCGCGGCTCGGGTGGGAGCACCCGCACGTTCGGCAGCCGGCCGGCGGCGTCTTCGAGCGCCGGGCGATAGAAGCCGTCGCCGAGGAAGACAAAACACAGGTCGTCCCGATGTCGAAGCCGCTCCGCCGCGCCGATCAGCGCCGGAATCGCATTGGCGCGGCCGAAGGTGCCGGCATACAATACCACCCGCCGGTCGCCGATCCCCAGCCTGGCGCGGAGCGCCGCGATGGTCTCGGTCGTCACGCCGGCGGCGAGGTCGAGGTCGGTCCCGTTTACCAGGGTGGTCAGCTTCGACGCCGGCGTGCCGCCGGCTTCGATGGCGGCCTGCATGTCGGTCGACAATGGGACGATGTGTGAGGCGGAGTCGTACAGCCGTTTTTCGAGCGCAAACAGCCTGCGTTGGAGCCACGTGTTGCGGATCGCCCCCATCTCGATGGGAAACGCCGGCCACAGATCGCGCACCTCGAATACCCAGGGCGCCCGCCGCAACCGCGCCACGCGGGCCGCTACCCAGGCGGTGGACAACGGCGTGGAAGTGCCCACGACGACATCCGGGCGGGGCGCGCGCAAGCCGGCGGCGAGGGCGCCGGCGGCGTACGTCGCATAGGCCCCGAGCCGGGCGTGTATGCCCATGGCATTGGCATACGGCGCATGGATGCGGTGGAGCGTCACCCCCTCCGGCGCCCACTCGAACAGGTGCGACTGCCTGCGGTGCTCCCAGTGGTCGGACGTGACGACATGCACCTCATGCTCCCGCGCGAGGCGACGGATGAACTGATAGTGCCGGCCCGTCGCCGCGCAATCCAGATTGTGGTAATACTGATAGAAAAAGAGGATGCGCATGACATTATCCCTCCCGGGTCCCGGGAAGAGGCCGTGCCGGGACGCCTACCGCCGTACACCCGGCTGGCAGGTCGCGGTGGACTACGGCGCCGGCGCCGACGATCACCTCACGCCCGATGCGTCTCCCCGGCAGCACCACGGCCCCGGCGCCCAATTCGACGGCTTCCTCCACCACCACATTGCCGGATACATGGCAGCCGGGATGCATCGTGGAAAACGCCCCGAGTGTGGTATCGTGCCCGACGGTGCTGTTTACGTCCACGATCACATGATCGCCCAGCGCCACGTTCAGCATCACCACAGCGCCCCGGAATATGAGGCAGCCTGGGGATAGGTGCACGCTGGGATGGAGTTCGACGGAGGGGTGGACCAGGGTAGCGGCTCGATCGACGGGCAGGCGGTGCAAGTCAACGATTCGCCGTCGCAACCGTGACGCGCCAATGGCGACCACATACACCGTTTCGGGGTGGTGGACAAGCCAATCGATGGCGCCCAGGACGGGCAGATCGAGCACGGTGCGTCGCTGAAGCGCAGGATCGTCGTCGACAAAGCCGAGGATGTCGAACGCGCCGCCGGCGGCGCGGTGCGCCTGCGCCAGCACGGCCGTCTCGCGACCGAGTCCGCCGGCGCCGACAACGACGAGGGAGGGCATAAAAGGGACGATCGGGGGGAGAGACGGCGCGTGATGGGTGACGAGACGACACACGCGGCGCGCACGTTGCGCGCGACGCCTCTACGCCGCGCGGACGTCCGGGTTCGCCATGGGCGCAAAATCGCTGTTACGCCCGCCGGGCCCGTAGGCGTCTTCGGCGGATAGAAGGGCGAATGGGGTGCGGAGGAGGATCCAGGCGTCGAGGCCGAGACTCGTCCGTTCGACATAATCGACGTCCAGCCGGATGCGCGATTCCCAGCGGAGGGTATTCCGGCCCTGTACCTGGGCCCAGCCGGTCAGGCCGGGTCGTAGCGCCAGGCGCCGGCGTTCAAACGCCGTGTATCGCTCCACCTGCGACGGCACCGTTGGGCGCGGGCCCACGAGGCTCATGTCGCCTCGGATCACGTTCCACAACTGGGGCAGTTCATCCAACCCCCAGCGACGCAGGAAAACGCCGGAACGGGTCGCCGCGGGGAGCGGTTCGGTCAGCGCATGCGGCGTGGGGTGGAGGGTGCGAAATTTGAGGATCGTAAAAGGCCGGCCAAAACGGCCGATGCGGGTCTGGCGGAAGAGGACGGGCGTGCCGCTATCCAGCGCGACGACGACGGCGATGAGCGCCATCAGAGGAAGGGCGAGAACGAGAAGGACCGAAGCAAGCAGCACGTCTACGCCGCGCTTGAGGGGGAGGTAAGAATTGATGCGCTTCAAGGAAAAAACGGCCGGATCGGGTGACTGAGGGGAGACTTTTTGATAGCGAGCGGAGATGCGCAAGGATTGAGCCGGTTTGACTGTCCCCGGGCGCTGGGAGAGGCCTGTCGGGCAGGTTCACAGAGACTTCAATTCGGAACGCCATGAAGTGATTCGTTTCCGTTTTTTTCTTCTGCTGAAAATGCGCCGGCGAGCGCTTCGGCGACGCGGGCCACCTCGTCTTCGGTCAGGGTCGAGTAGAATGGGAGGGCCAGTGTGCGCGCGCTGATGGATTCGGCCACGGGGAAGTCTCCCTCTCGGTATCCGAATCGTTCCCGGTAGTAGGGCTGGAGGTGGATTGTAGGGAAATAGGGGGCACTCCCGATGCCGGCGGCGCGGAGCCGCTCCATCACACGATCCCTCAGGCCGGCCGGCGATTCCGGCCGCAGTTCGATGACGTATACGAACCAGCTGCGGACGGAGCCGGTTTGTTCAGAGGGTGTTCGGAAGTGATGCGCCAGGCCGGCCAGCGCCTCATCGTACCATGCGGCGACCTGTCGGCGGCGCCTGAACAGATCCTCGCTGCGTTCCAACTGGGCGCAGCCGATGGCGGCGGACAGCTCGTCGAGCCGGTAGTTATAGCCCAGCCGTACGTGTTCCATGATCGCCGGCGTCCGCCGGCCCTGGTTCGCCATCGAGCGGCAGAGGGCGGCGATCTCCGGGTCATCCGTCGTAATACACCCGCCTTCGCCGGTGGTGATCGGCTTGTTGGGGTAAAACCCGAAGGCGGCGGCCCGGCCCCAGGCGCCGACGGGGCGGCCCTGAACCGACGCGCCAGGGGCCTCACAGGCGTCGTCGATCAGCATCAGGCCGTGGCGTTTCGCGAGGATCTCGAGCGATGGCCAGTCCGCCGGCTGCCCGAAGACATCGACGGCGAGGATTGCGCGCGTGGCCGGCGTGAGCGCGGCCTCGATGCGGCGTACGTCCAGCGTATACGTCTCGGGATCGACGTCGACAAACCGGGGCGTGACGTGTTCGAAGAGCAGGCAGTTGGCCGACGCGACGAAACTGTAAGGGGTCGTGATGACCTCGTCGCCGGCCCCGAGGCCGAGCGCACGCACGATGAGGTGGAGCGCCGCCGTGCCGCTGTTTACGGCCACGGCGTGGGATACCCCGCACAACGCGGCCATTTTTTCCTCGAACGACGTCACAAAAGGCCCCAGTGCAAGCCGGCGGGTATCCAGCGCCTGCAGCACATAGCGGGTTTCGCGTTCGGAGAGGTCGGGGAGTGAGAGCGGGATCAAGGCCGGTGAGGGGCTAGTTGTGGAACAGGTTGCGGCGGAGGGGTTCAACGACTGATTAGCGATTAGCGATTAGCGATTAGCGATTAGCGATCAGCGATTAGCGATCAGCGATTAGCGATTGTCGGTTGTGGCAGGTACGATCAACATTTATAGCCTTTTACTTTTCACTTTTACCTTTTCACTTTTCACTTTTCACTTCCAACTTCCTCATGCCCGTCCGCTCCGTCATCGCCGAGCATCTGCGTGTTATCGAGTTGCTGGTTCATCAGGCGGATGAGATCGAGCGCATTGGGCGGGATCTGGCCGAGCGGGTGAAGCGCGGTGGGCGGGTCTTCTGGATGGGGAACGGAGGGAGTGCTGCGCAGAGTATGCATTTTGCGGCGGAACTGGTGGGGCGATTCAAGCGTGAACGGCAGGCACTGGCATCGCTGGCATTTTCAGCCGACCCGTCCGTGGTCACGGCAATTGGGAATGATTATGGATTTGAACAGATTTTTGCGCGGCAAGTCCGCGCCTGGTGTAGAACTGGCGATGTGCTGATCGGTTTATCGACATCGGGCCGCAGTCCAAATGTCATCGCGGCCTTTGAGGAGGCATCCTCAAGGAATGTGTATACCCTGGGCCTGACCGGGCGGTCCGGCGGTGAGATGGCGGATGCCGTGGATGCCTGTCTCATGATCCCATCCGACGATACGGCGAGAATTCAGGAGGCGCACCTGCTCGTAGGGCATATGTGGTGCGATTGGATCGAACAAGGAGCCCTGGATGCGGGGCCCGCGTCATAACCAGCATCTTCATGCGTGCGCCGCGCCTGTTCGCGGGCACGTCCAATAGATAGATTGTCAACGAACTCCTCTATGTACAACGGAACGTCCCCGATTTCATCTGTTGTATGCACAGTCGCTATGCTGGCGGGCTGCTGTTTTTTATTACTGGTTACCCCGAAGGCCGCGCGTGCGCAGGACCTGCCGGCGAACGTGCAACGCGAACTCCAGGAGCGCGGCCTCACCGCCGACGAAGCGCGCCGCGAGGCGCAGCGTCTCGGCATCGACCTTTCGAACCCGGAAGTCGCCGTCCGCCGTGCTCGTGAGATCGGCATTTCCGAAAGCCTGGTGCGGCAGATGATTCTGGCCGTACAGGCGGAGGAAGAAGCCGAACGACTGCAGCAGCTGGGCGTCGTGGGGGAGGTGGACCGCGACGTGCCCTTGATGTTCGGGCCGGCCGTCCTGAGCCGCGATGTGCTCGTGTTGCCGCTCATCGATCCCCTCTTTTTTGCACCGAATACGTCCGAAGAGACGATCGAAGAAGTGGAGGAAGAGCGCCAACGCCTGCTCGCGAGCGATACGATCGTCGTCCGCGTGCCGCTCCGCGATGCGTTGTCGGGCATCCGATCGGTAGAGATGTTCCTCCTGAACGAGGTCAGCGCCGACACCCTGTACGCCTATGAGGTGCGGCGCATCCTTGGCAGCAAGTATGAGGGGAGCTGGCAGGGCCTTTTCGCCGTGCCGCACGATGTGGCTGTCGGCGATTGGGGCATCTACGTGCTTGCGATCGACGAGAGCCATAACGACAATATCATCGAGACGGGGACGGTACTTCGGATCACCCACGACGCCGCCGAGGCCAACGTCGAACGCGATTCGATGGCCGTGGCGGATAGCCTGCCGTATTTCGGGTACGACCTCTTCGCCGTGCGCCCGGAGTCCTTCCAACCGGTCACGAGCGGGCCCGTGGACGATGGGTACCTGGTGGGGCCGGGCGATGAGTTGCGCCTCATCATTTTTGGGGCGACAGAGTTCCAGCAGGATCTTGTGGTGGACGATGAGGGCCGTATCTTTGTGCCGAACGTGGGGCAGCGGACCGTCGCCGGCACCCGCCTCGCCGAGTTGCGCGAGGACCTCCGGCTGTGGCTGTCGAAGAATTACGCCGGCCTCACCACCGAGCCGCCCGAGGTGCTAATGGACCTCAGCGTCACCCGCCTCCGTCCGGTGAGCGTATTTGTTCTGGGCGAGGTGCCGCGACCGGGCCGTTTTCCCCTGCCCAGCAGCTCGACTGTCTTCAACGCCCTCTATGCCGTGGGCGGGCCGCGCTACACGGGCAGCCTGCGCAACGTGCAGGTCGTTCGGCGCGGACAGGTGGCTTACCAGGTCGACCTGTACGAGTACCTGCTCAAGGGCTTTTCGGAGGGCGACGTCCGCCTCCAGTCCAGCGACAATATCTTCATCCCGCCACGGGGATTGACCGTGGCGCTCGAAGGCGAGGTACATCGGCCGGCGTACTACGAACTCCGTTCGGGTGAGTCGATCCTTGACCTGCTCCAGTTTGCCGGCGGCTTGAAGCCGGAAGCCTATACGCGTCGTTTCCAGATCGACCGTGTGGTGCCCTTCGCCGAACGCGCCGATCCGATGGAGATCCGCAAAGTGCTCGATTTTAGCCTCGTCGATGTGTTATCCGGTGCCCAACAGGTGGCTCTCGAAAACGGCGACCGGGTGACCATCTTTTCGATCCCCGAGGCGACCAACATGGCCGCCCGAAGTCGCGTCCGGGCCGTGAGCGTGGGCGGCGCCGTTCACAATCCAGGGCGTTATGAACTCAACGAGGCGATCCGCACCGTGCGAGACCTCATCGCCGAAGCCGATGGCCTGACGGGCGACGCGTATCTCGATAAAGTCGAACTCATCCGCCTCACGCCGTCGCTTCAGCCCGAGGTTGTCTCGCTGAGACTGGACGATATCCTGGCGGACGAGCCGACGCAGAATCTCGTCCTGCGGCCCCAGGATAGTCTGCACGTGTTCGCCCTGAGCGAGCTACGCGTCCGGCCGACCGTCAAAATATCCGGCAAGGTGCGCTCGCCGGGCATGTACGAGATGCTCGAAAACATGACCGTGACCGACCTGCTCTTCAAGGGTGGTGGGTTGGCCGACCCGGAGCATCTCAAGACCGTTTTCCAGGCTCGGGCGGACATCTTTCGGAAGAGTGCGGACGGGCGGTCCGAGCAGATCATCCCGTTCGATCTGAGCGAGGCCCTCGCCGGCGGCCCCGTGGCCAGGATGTCGTTGCACCCCGACGACGAGATCCGCATCTACCCGCTGGAAGTGGAAGTCGCACGTGACCGCTACGTCCAGATCGCTGGCGCGGTTAAGGCGGAAGGGCAGTACCGTTTCCGCGATGGGATGTCGCTCGAAGACCTGATCTTGCAGGCCGGCGGCTTCCGCGACGACGCGTATTTCCAGGAGGTCGAAGTGACCCGGCTGGACAAACAGCGGCAAAACGGGGAACTGGCCATGGGCATCGAGGTCGCCCTCCTCCCGCCAGAGGCCCTGAACGAAACCTACAGCTTCGGGGTATCCGACAGCCTCAAGGCCTTCAGCGAGGCCCGCAAGTTCAAGCTCCAGCATCTCGACCGGATCTACGTACGCACCAACCCGGCGTACAAGCCGCAGCAGACGGTGATGGTGGCCGGCGAAGTGCAGTTCCCCGGCGAATACACACTCCTTCGCGAGAACGAGACGCTGTCCGAGGTCATCCGGCGCGCCGGCGGCATCCTGCCGACGGGGTACCCGAAAGGCGGCCGGCTGTACCGAGAGAACCTCCAGGTGATTGCACGGCTCGACCGTGCCCTCGGCGGCTACCGCGACGCGGACATCGTGCTGCTACCCGGCGACCGGGTGTTGATCCCGGCCCAGCCGAATACGGTGGCGGTGCGCGGAAACGTGGCCATCGAAGGGTTGATCAAATATGAACCCGGCCGGCGCGTGAAGTATTACCTCAGCCGCGCCGGCGGCCTCCGACCCGAATCTGAAGCCGTCCTCATGACCCAGGCCTCTGGCGCGACGTTCCGCGTTCGGCGCGGCCTGTTCAAGTCCAACCCGGTGGTCGATGAGGGTGCGAAGATTTTCGTGACCAAGAAGCCGCCGCGGGAGCCCGGTGAACGGATCGATGTCGGACGGACGATCGTTGAAACCGTGGGCATCGTCTCCAGCACGCTGACGATCATCGTCCTCGCACGCCAGGCGTTCCGCAACTAAGTCCACCGCTGTAATCGCACACCGTAAATCGATATGACCGCCCCGACCAACCCGGCGAACGGCACCCCGAAGGCGCTGGCGCCCGCCGACGAGCAGGAGGTTTCCCTGCTCGACATCGCGCTGGTCCTTGCGCGGCACCGGCGCGTCATCGTCCGCTCGGTGGCGGTGTGTGGCTTGATTGCGCTGCTGTTCGCGCTATTTGCCTCGTCCCAGTATACCTCCTGGGCGCGGGTGATCCGGGAAGTCGAAAACGACGCCATGACCCGCAATATGAGCGGCCTGTCGCTGTTGAGCGGCTTCGGCCTCAACCTGGGGGGCGCGGCGACGGGCCTGACGGCGGTTGCCTATCCGGATGTGGCCACAAGCCGGGAAGTTCGCCTCGCCGTTGTTCGCGACACGTTTTATTTCCCGGATGTCGATGCCACGATGACGTTCGCGGCCTATACCGTGCTGGCGCCGGGCTTCGGAGAAACGGTGTTTAACTACACGCTCGGCTTGCCCTTGACGCTCAAGCGCGCGCTCCGGCGGTACCTGATTCCGGCCGGGCCCGCCGGCGCCGGCGCCGGGGAAGCCTACCCGACTCGCGCCGAAGAGGAGGCCATGAAAGACATCGCCGAGCTGATTTCGATCGGGGTGGATGAGGAGACCGGCCTGATGACGCTCTCCGCGCGGACCGACAACCCGGTCCTGTCCGCGCAACTGGCCCAGAGTTTTGTCGATCGCCTCGTCGAGCGCGTTCGGGATATCCGCACGCAGAAAGCGCGCGAGGACCTCGTCTTCATCGAGCAGCAGTTCAAGGCGTCTGAGGACTCCCTGCGCAAGGCCGAGAATACGTTGGCGGCGTTCGACGACCGCAACGTGAACCCGCACAGCGCCCGGCTGCGCACCGATCGCGATCGGCTGATGCGGCTGGTGTCGTTTAAATCCGAATTGTACAGCGACCTCCAGGCCCAGCTCACCCAGGCGGAGATCGATCTGCAGCGCAGTACACCGGTGATCACGGTCCTCGAACAGCCGGTGCCCCCCATGGAGTCCTCCGGCCCGCAACGTACGCTCACGTTATTCCTCGGGCTGATGGTGGGAGGGGTCATCGGGCTCGGGCTCGCGTTTTTCCAGTCGTATCTCGAACACCAGCGTGCCGACACCGTCGAACGCACCAAACTCGATGAACTCCGGCGGGTGTTCCGGCCGGGGCCGTGGCTCCGTCGCCTCCCATTTGTGTCTCGCCGCAAACACGTGGAGCCCTGAGTGGCGTCTTGCCTCTTCTCAAGTGCGCGCCTGCTTTCTTCGGGTTACCCCCCTTTTCTCTGCTGCTTTTTCAGTACTGCTTTTTTTCTACTGCGCCCGCATGTCCAGCGCTATGAATCTTAAGACCCTTTCAAAGATCGTTCAGGGCTATCAGGCGGCCGTCCCACACCCGAGGCAGCGCTTGCCGCGGGTGATCCAGTTTCCCGTGAACGACATCTGCAATTCCCAGTGCCAGATGTGCCACATCTGGAAGCAGAAGCTGGGCCGGCAGATTACGCCGGACGAGATCCGTGTGGCGCTCGCCAATCCGCTCTACCGCGAAGTCACCTCCGTAGGCATCAACGGAGGCGAGCCGACCCTGCGCAAAGATCTGGCGGAACTGGTGCAGGCGCTCATCGACGTGCTCCCGAAGCTCGAACGGATCAACCTCATCACGAACGCGATCGTCCAGAAGCGGGTAAAAAAGGCCGTCGACGAGTTGGCCGACACCTGCGGCGCCGCCGGCGTCCACCTCGATGTCATGGTGTCCCTCGACGGCATCGGCGATGTACACGACCGTGTCCGCGGGATCAAGGGCAACTTCGCCTCGGCCTTGGGCGTGCTGGATCATATCCAGACACACGCCGGCGTCCAGTCCTACCGCATCGGATGCACCGTCATCCGAGAAAACGTGTACCACGTGGAGGAAGTGCTGGACTGGTGCCAACGCCGTGACCTCTATGCCCGCTTCCGGATTGGCATCCCGCACCAGAGGCTCTATGGCAAGGACATCGTCGATCCCTTCGCGTTTACCTGGGAGGAGCGGTTCCATTTCGCCAATTTCATCGATCACCTCCACCTCCACTACGAGCGGCAGGAAGGCCGGCGCGCCTTCTACCGGAGCCTGCGCGACCAGGTGATCTACGGGAAAGAGCGCAAGGCGGGCTGTAGCTGGAAAAACGAGGGTGTCACGCTGCTGTCCGATGGCGGCCTGGCTTATTGCGCCGTGGAGAGCAAGACGATTGGGAATGTGATCGACGATGACTCCGAGGCCGTGTTCTGGGCGAATGCGGACCACCTCTCCGAAATCGTAGAGGATAAGTGCAAGTTCTGCCTGCACGATTACGAAGGGTTTTCGGATCGGTCGACGTACGTGCAGAGCATCGGCAGAGCGGCGATCAAGTCGCTGCCGCAGGTTGTGCCGGGGGCGATCCGGCTGGCCGCCGGCACGCTGCGGGTGCAGGAAGAAAAACGGCGGCTGCGCGACGTGCGCGCGCTCGCCGCGCCCGCCCGCCGATCGCCGGCTTCAGGGCGTGTCCTCATCTGCGGCTGGTACGGTACCGAGACACTCGGCGACAAAGCCATCCTTGGCGGGATCGTCGACACCCTCCGGCTGACCCATCCGGACGCCGAGGTGGATGTAGCCGCGATCGAACCCTACATCACCGAAAACACGCGGCGTCAGATGCCGGAGTTGCGCCTGGCCCGTATACTCTCGCTCGCCGAGGCGCGGACACAGGTGAAGGCCGGCGCGTACGGACTCGTCGTGATGGGCGGCGGACCCTTGATGACGGGCGTTTCGCAGTGTATCGATATGCTCGAACTGCTGGCCCTGGGCCGCGCCGCCGGTGCGGCGACGCTTGTCGCCGGCTGCGGCATCGGGCCGCTGGGAGGCCCACGCGACGCCATCGTCCGGGAGCTGCTGGAGACGGCGGACCGCGTCCTGCTCCGCGACCGAAGGTCGATTGCGACGGCTCGCAACGTCCTGGGCTGGGACGGCGAGGCCGGCGTCATGCTCGATCCCGCGTTCCTCTGGATCGCCCGGCAGGCGGCTGGGACACCCGTCGAGCCGACCGACCGGGTGCTGCTCGCGCTCCGCGACTGGCCCGTGAACGAATACGCCGCCGGCCTCTCGCCGGACGACGCGATACGCGCGCGGACGCATTTCGAAGAGGAAGTGCTCGGGTTCGCCGACGGCGCGGCCGACCGCATGCCCGGCGCCGTGGTCATCCCATTTTGTATGCATAAACAGGCCGTCGGCGGGGACGACCGCATGTTCTACCGCCGCCTGCTCGCGGATCGCCCCGCACTCCTGGCCCGGCTCGATGACCGGCATCGCCCGCCGGCCGAGGACCTCGCGGCCTTTCGATCCAGTCGCCTCGTCGTCGCCATGCGGTTCCACAGCGTGGTCTTCGCCATCGCGGCCGGTCGGCCGTTCCTGGCTATCGACTATACGCTGGGTGGCAAGATCGCCGGCTTGTTGGACGACCTCGGCCTCGCCGATCGTCTCATCGCCCTGACATCCTTCAACGCCGACGACGCCTGGCGCATGGCCCTCGCGGCCCAGGCGCCGCCCTCCATACAGTCGCACCTGGATGCGTCGCGTCAGGTGCTCTCCGAGGCCTTCATCCGGTTGCTGTCGTGAGGGCTGCCATGAAAGCCGTCCTGGTCAACGCGGACGATGGCATTGGGGGCGCGGCGCGCGCCTGTTACCGCCTGCACCGCGGTCTGCTTGCCGAGGGCGTGGAGGCACGGATGCTCGTCCGCACCACATACAGCGACGACGAAACCGTGAGCGGGCCGCGGGGCTTCCTGCGCTCCAGCGCCGCGCGACTCCGTCCGTACCTGGCCGGCCCGCTGCTGGCGCTCCATAACCAGGAGATGGCCGGCGTGCACTCCATAAACGCCTTGCCAACCGGCATGGCGCGTCGGATCGCCGCTGAGCGGGCGGACATCGTGCATCTCCACCTGCTCAGCAAAGAGACCATCAGCATCGCGGAGGTCGGCCGCATCGCGGCGCCCGTCGTATGGACGCTCCACGACATGTGGACGTTTTGTGGCACCGAGCATTACACCGACGACGGGCCGGCCGCGCGGTTTCGTACCGGCTATACCCATGGCGGGACCGCCGTGAAACGCGGGTTCGACCTGGACCGGTGGACGTGGAAGCGCAAGCGGCGCCACTGGGCGACGGAGCGGATGACCGTGGTCACCCCGAGCCGCTGGATGGCCGAGTGTGCCCGATCCAGCGCGCTCTTTCGGGATGCGACGGTGGAGGTGATCCCGAACGGCGTCGACACCCGTCTCTACAAACCTCTCGACCGGGCGGTGGCGCGTGATATCCTGAACCTGCCGGCCGACCGGAAGCTGGTCCTCTTCGGAGCGATGCGGGCCACGAGCGACCGAAGGAAGGGATTTCGCTTTCTCGAAGCAGCTCTGCGACGTCTCGCCGCCGGCCCGCTTGGCGCCGAAACCGATCTCGTCGTTTTTGGCGCGACGGCCCCCGCCACGCCCGACGACTTTGGCCTACCGGCCCACTACACCGGGCGCGTGAGCGACGACATCAGCCTCGCCCTCCTCTACGCCGCGGCCGACGTTTTCGTCGCCCCATCCCAGCAAGACAACCTGCCGAACACCGTCGTCGAGGCCCTCGCCTGCGGAACGCCGTGTGTTGCTTTCCGTATTGGAGGTATGCCCGAGATGATCGCGCACCAGGAAAACGGGTATCTGGCCGAGCCGTTCGACACCGACGACCTCGCCGCCGGGCTGGCCTGGGTGCTGGAGGACGCCGTCCGCGCCGCCATCCTGGCGCAGGCCGCCCGCCGCACCGCGCTCGCGTCGTTCACCATCGAACTACAGGCTCGTGATACGGCCGCGTTGTACCGCCGGCTGATCTGACCTCGCGAGGAAGATATTTCCATTCTGTTTTCGCGGCCCTGCCGCGTTACGACGAATAGCAGGCACATCCTGGCACCATTTTTTCGGGCGATTTTGCGTACCCCATCGTCGCTGGCTCCACCGCCATCACCGGAAGCCGCCGCCGCGCACTACTCGACCCTAGTCGTTATCCCACTCGATATGCTGCTTAAAACTCAGCTGCGCCGCCACCTGCGCAAGCCGCTGCTGGCGATTGCCAATACCATAGATCCTTTGTATGTCGATGCCTATCGGGTCCTGAACGGCTACTCCGGCTTCATCCCGCCGCTGGAGAATCGCCGGAGGATTGGCGGTGGCTCCATTGGAAAGTTCATCGGCGCCGGCCTGCGGTGTTATACGCCTATCAAGGAGGCGATGGCCGCGCATCTGGAACCGCCGGCGTGTGAACGCGTGGTGCTCGACTTCGGCGCCGGCGTCGGGCGGACGCTCCAGTATAGCCACAAGGAATTCCGGCATATGCATGCCACCGATGTAGACGCCACGGCTATCGCCTATCTTAAACGAGCCTTCCCGAACGTGGCGGTGTCGGTCAACGATTACACCCCGCCCCTCGAGTACCCGGCCGGATTTTTCGACGCCATCTATTCGGTATCCTTGTGGACCCATCTGCCGCTTCGGGACCAATTTATGTGGCTAAAGGAGATGTACCGGGTCGTCAAGGTCGGCGGCATCGTGCTCATCACGACGCACGGGACGCACGGGCTGGCCTCGCTGCGGCGCAAGCTGGAGCAATGGGCTCCGGTGAGCGACGCGGAACTGGCCCAGTACGGCACCATGTACAAGGAGTACCCGGATTTCGACACGAATCTTGCGAACCATCCCGGCGTCACATCCAGCTACGGCATGTCGGTCCATTCGCCGGCGTATATCCGGCGGGTATGGTCCCGGCTGTTCGAGGTGGTCGATATCCGCGAGGGCGTCATCGATAACGTGCAGGACCTTGTCATCCTGCGTAAACGCGATCCACGGCGGCTGTATCAGAGCCAGCTTCAGGCCGGCCGGCCCCGGTCTGTGTTAAACGGCTAGCGCCAGGGCTGAGGCGCGGCCGCCATTTTTTGCCTTTCTCGACTTCATGGCTGCCTCCCCTGCGCCCGCCGTTCCGATAGGGGCCGCGTACTCTGATGTGCGCGGGATGTGGCTGCGCGGCCTGGTGTTTTTGATCGTCCTCCTGCAGCTGAATCAGCGGCCGGCCATGCTCCAGGCCTTTGGCGAGGTCGTCTTTCTCGCGGCCATGGGCGGCATGGCGCTGTTTGTCCTCCTCCGGTATCCCCTCACCATCACCCCGTCCAAGCGCTCGTTTATCGCGCTCAACGGGCTGTTCTGCTTCTACCTGCTGGTTCAAGGCCTTTTCCTTCAAACCGGCGATTCGTTTGCGGCGCTCAAGAACCTGGCCTTCGTGCTCGCAGCGTCGCTGGTGGTCCTGTTTGTCTCGGCCGCTCAGTGGACCACGATGCTCAAGGCCTTCGTCTATCCCGTACTCGCCCTCAGCGTTTCGTACGCCATCACGGCGTTCATGATGCTGGGGCTCGGCCGGCCGCTGCCCAGCCTGGAGCTCGTCTCTTTCGCCCTGGCGCAGGTGGATTCTCAGTACAACATGACGATCTACTTCCCACTTTCGCCGGCGCTCGGGCTTGGCGATGTGAAGGCCTTCGGCTACTCGCTCGCGCGCGCCACCGGGTATTACCGCGAACCCGGCATCTTCCAGGTGCTCGTTTCGATGAGCTTTTTTGGGCTCAACTACCTGGATATCCGTTTCAAGCGCATCTGGAAAGTGTTGCTGCTCGTCACGCTGCTGTTCACCTTCTCCACGGCCGGCTTCGGCGCCTTCATCGCCACCGCGTTCTGTTATTACGTGCTCGCCGGCCAGGGCGAAGGCAAGCGGTCGAAGTGGTGGGTGTCGCTGGTCGGCGCCGGCGCGCTGGTGCCGCTGGTGTTGTGGTTCGTGTTCACCGACAAGTCCTTCGGCCTGCTGCGCAAACTCCAGTTCGCCTCCGGCACCGTCCGTGTCGAACGCGCGTCGAACGCGATGGACTATTTCTTCGAGCGGCCGCTCGTGGGCGGCGGCTACATGCATCCGGATATCTCGAGCATCAACTTTGTTAGCGTCATCGGGCAGATCGGCGCCATCGGTGTCCTGCTCCTCGCGTTGTTGATCGTTATTCCTAACTGGAATTTGATCAAAAAGCGGGACCCTGTCCTCGTGTTGCTGGTACCTGGATTTCTGACCATGCTCGTCTCCCAGCCGCTGTTCGATAAGCCGCTTTTCTTTCTGACCCTGGCGCTCATCGTGGCGTATCCCCGCACCGATCCGCCCCGCCGGCCAGCCTGGTTAAAACCCGTCGAGCCGGCGCCCGAGACCCCATGAATCCCATTCGGTTCAGCCTCGTCACCGTCACCTACCAGGCCGCCGCGACGCTGGAGCGGACGCTGCGCAGCGTCCTCCGCCAGTCGCCGCCGCACGACATCGAGTACTGGATCGTAGACGGTGGCTCGACGGACGACACGCTCGCCATCGTAAAACGCCACGAAGCGCGCCTCGCGGGCTGGACGTCCGAGCCCGACCGGGGCATCTACGACGCGATGAACAAGGGCATCGCCCGCGCGACGGGCGACTGGGTGGGGATCGTGAATGCCGATGACTGGCTCGCGCCGGATGCGCTGGACGCCGTGGCCGAGGCCGTGCGGGAGGCGCCGGATGCCGGCGTCGTCGTGGGGGGGCTTGTCCGGGTTACGGAGGATGGGGAGATGGGCACCCATGTGCCGCCGCCGGCTCGCTTTTCCTGCCTCCAACCCAATAATCACCCGGCCACCTTCGTCCGCCGCGATGTCTACGAACGCCTCGGCGTATTTAATCTGGCCTATCCGATTTCGGCCGACCTCGAGTTTATCCTCCGGGCCCAGCGGTCGGCCGCCGTTCGTATCCTCACGACGCCGCATACGCTCGCCTACATGACCTCCGGCGGGGCCTCGTACGGCTTCCGTGGGATGCTGGAGTCGGTGGCCATCGAGCATGTGTACGCCGGCCCCATTAGCGCCGCACGGTTGCTGGCACGTAAATCGATTCAAAAGGGTCGCGCGATGGCGTTGAAACACCTCTTGCCGGCGCGCACATTTAAACGGCTACAGCAGGCCTGGTGGAGCCAGCGCCACGCCTCGGCCTACCGGTTGTCGGATGACGAACGGATCTTTTGACCTCGAACCATGCCCGAACTCGATCGAATCGACGCACCGAAGGTGCTTTTTGTGGGTCCGCTCCCCCCGCCCATCGGCGGCTATGCGGCGCTGTTCGAGGCGTTGATCGCGGCCTGGGCACAGCGAGCGGGGGTGGCGTATTCGGTAGTCAACACCTCGCCCGGGCGGATCAAAAGCCACCCTGGGATCGGGAGTGTGGTTGATGTGGTGCGCGGGTTCCGGATCGCGGTAAAGATGGTCCTCGCGGCACGCTCGCACGATGCGATCGTGTTCGTTACGACCACCGGTCTGTTTCAGCGATTGATGCCCGTCATCCGATTCGTGCGTCGCCGCTACCAGATTCCGTTCTTCCTCTGGTTCAGCGGCGGCGTGGTGCATGATGTCGTCCGCACCCTGCCGCCGGGGCGTCGGCGGCGCCTACTGGCGGACCTGCGGGCGGTCGAGGGCGTGATCGTCGAGACCCGGCAGGTCCTGGACGGTCTGCGTGCGCTGGGTGTCCTCCGGGTGACGGCAGTGCCCAATCCGCGCGTGGTGGACTGGTCGATGGTGCCCCCGCCGCGAAGCTCGCCGGCGGACCCCGCAGGGTTGCGACTCGTGTTTTTCTCTCGGATCGTCGAAGATAAGGGGATTTTTGTGTTGCTTGATGCCGTTGGCCGGGCAGCCGCTTCGGGCGTACCGGTGGCGCTGGACATCTTCGGTTCCATCGATCCCGATCTTGCGGCGACCTTCGACGCGGCCTGTCGCGACACCCCCGGCGCGCAGTATCGGGGCGTTTACCGCGGCGATGCGCCGGCGCTGTTGGCTGGCTACGACGCCGTAGTGTTACCCACCTGGTTTCCACGCGAGGGGCATCCGGGGGTGCTCGTCGAGGCCATGATGGCCGGCGTGCCCGTTGTGACGACACACCACATGGCTATTCCCGAGCTGGTGTCGGATGGCGTAAACGGATTGCTGGTGACGCCGAGGGACGCCGACGCCCTCGCCCGAGCCATTCAGCGACTGGCCGCGTACCCGGATGAGCGGTTCGTAATGGGCGCCGCGCATCGGAGCCGGCTCGCGCGGCACGATGCCGCGGAGGCGGCTGGCAAGCTTCTTGAAATGATCGAGCCCGAACGCAGCCGTGAGGTCGTAAACCGGGTATGAAGATCCTTTTTATCGGCAACAATTTCCCGCCGGAAACGGCGCCGCTCGCACAGCGATTGTACGAGCACGCCCGGCAATGGGTGGATGACGGTCATGCGGTTGTCGTCATGGCGGATGTCCCCAACTTCCCGGAGGGAGTCATATACCCCGGCTACCGGAACCGGTATTCCCGCGAGACGATGGACGGCATCGACGTCGTTCGCGTGCCGCTTTACGTTACTAAAAACGCCGGCACCCTGAAGCGGATTGCTAGCTTCATCAGCTTCATGATATCCGTCATCGGGTACAGCCGGAAGGTTCGTGCGCGGCCGGATGTAGTGGTGGCCAGTTCCCCGCAGTTTTTTTCGGCGATCGCCGGCCTGGTCGTCGCTCGCCTCAAACGAGCACCGTATGTGCTGGAGATTCGCGACCTCTGGCCGGAGTCGATTGTGGCGGTAGATGCGATGCCGCGGAATGCCATCATCCGATTTTTTGAGCGGATCGAGCGGTATCTGTACGTCAAGGCGGACCATATCGTCGTCGTCACCAACGCGTTCAAGCGGTTCATCGTCGATAAGGGGATCGACCCCGGCAAGATCACCGTGCTCAAGAACGGGGCGGATCTGGAGGCGTACGGCCGGCCGCTCGACGGATTGGAGCTAGAGCGGATCCGCGACGAGTTCGGTCTCCGCGGCAAATTCGTCGCGTCGTACATCGGGACGATCGGCATGGCGCATCGGGCCGACATCCTCCTGGAGGCGGCCCAGCAGTGCACGGACCCGGACATTGTCTTTCTGGTGATGGGCACCGGCGCCGAGCGCGACGCCCTGGCAGCTAGACAGACCGCGCTTCAGCTGCCCAATTTTCGCCTGATCGACAAACAGTCCCGGGAGCGTGTGGCGTATTTCCTCGCCCTTTCGGATGTGTGCGTCGTTCACCTGAAAGCGACGCCCCTGTTTCGCACCGTGATCCCTTCGAAATTGTTCGAGGCCATGGCCATGCGCAAACCGATCCTGCTGGGGGTAGAAGGAGAGTCCAAGGAGCTCGTCGAGGAGGCGGACGCCGGCATTGCGTTTACTCCCGAGGATGTGGCCGGGCTGGTGGCCGGCGTGGAACGACTCCGAAACGATACAGCCCTGTACCTGCGGCTGGCCACACACGGTCACGCTTACGTCCACCGCCACCACGATCGGCGCGAACTCGCGCGTCGGTACGCCGCGCTGCTCGGCGATGTAGCCGGTTCACCAATTCAACATGAAAAGTGCAACGTGCGAAATGAAAAAGTGCAAAATGCAAAATGAGGTTCTGCTTCCCAGAGAAACCTGCCAACCTGCCAACCTGTAACCTGCTCCCTGCCCCATGAAAGTCTTCAACGTCGTCGGCGCTCGCCCCAACTTCATGAAAATCGGGCCCTTACACCGCGCTTTTACACGCAGCGGGGTGTTCGAATCCGTTATCGTCCATACGGGGCAGCATTATGACGAGCGCATGAGCGATGTCTTTTTCACCCAACTCGGGCTGCCGAAGCCAGACATATTCCTCGGGGTGGGAAGCGGCACTCATGCGGCGCAGACCGCGCGGATCATGATCGCGTTCGAAGGGGCGTTGATGGAGCATCGGCCCGACCTCGTGCTCGTCGTGGGGGATGTGAATTCGACGGTGGCGTGTACCCTGGTGGCGGCCAAGTGCGGGGTGCCGGTAGCGCACGTCGAAGCCGGCCTGCGCAGTGGGGACCGCACCATGCCCGAAGAAATCAACCGCATCGTCACGGATAGCATTTCGGACTACCTCTTTGTCACCGAGCAGAGCGGGATGGATAACCTGCGGCGCGAGGGCGTGGCCGACGAAAAAGTGTTCATGGTGGGGAATGTGATGATCGATTCGCTGGTCCAATTTCGGGAAACCGCCTCCGCGAGCCCGATTATGGGCGAACTCGGTCTGAATCGGCGCGGGTTCATCTTGATGACCATGCATCGGCCGGCGAATGTGGACGATGAGGCCCAGCTTGTACTGGTCGTCGAGACCATCGAGCGCCTCTGCGCGGTTTCGGTGGTGGCCATGCCCATGCATCCCCGCACACGCGCACGGTTGGAAGCGACGGGCTTGATGGCCCGGCTCGACGCGCTCTCGAATCTGGTGCTGACCGACCCGCTGGGGTACCTCGAGTTTTTGCGGTTGATGGACAACGCGTCGATCGTCGTGACCGATTCCGGGGGAGTCCAGGAAGAAACTACCTACCTGCGGATTCCATGCCTCACCCTGCGTGATAACACGGAGCGGCCCGTTACGATCGAACTGGGCACCAACGAACTGCTCCCGCTCGACCCGGCCGTCATCCGGGCGCGGGTGGACGCCATCCGCGCCGGCCGGGCGAAACACGGGCGGGTCCCTCCCCTGTGGGATGGGAATGCGGCAAACCGTATCGTGGAGGTGCTGGAGCAGGTGTTTCGGCCGGCAATGTCATGACGAAACGGAAGCAGAGCCGGCCGGGGAAAAAACGACCCGCGTTGGGAGGAAGAAAAGGAAGTATCACACACGTAGAGGGGGGAAGCAACGGATGGGTGTACAAAGAAGTCCCCTGTGGGCTGGATCTCAAAAAAGGACCGATCCTTGATTGAGGAAGCGACCGTCATGAACCAGGCGTTTCCCTGTGTGTGTTCGACTACCGCCGGCGGTTCGCATCGTACATACAGGCAAATACTATTCAGCTTTTATCAAGAACCCGATTTCCGCGATACCTATTGAGGTGCTACGAAATCCACATTAACCTTCGTGTTTTGCCTGACTGAGAGTTGCTGACCGAAGTACGAGGCGACCGACTCCCTTTCGTCGCCGATTGCCTGGTCAGCCCTCAGGGGCAACTACGAATCTCAAATATTGTAATCATGAGATGTCTTATCACCGGAGGCGCCGGGTTCATCGGAAGTCACCTCGCCGACTATCTGCTTGCGCAGGGGCAGTATGTTCACATCATCGATAACCTGTCAACCGGCCGCCTCGAAAATGTAGATCATCTTCTTAACCACGACCGGTTCGAATCCACGATCGCCGACATTCTCGACTACAGCGAACTCGAAAAACAGATCTCCCGCTGCGACCACGTGTACCATCTGGCCGCGGCCGTGGGCGTCCGGCTCATTATGGAGCAGCCCGTCGAGACCATCGTAACGAACGTGCGAGGGACGGAGAATGTGCTGATGCTGGCGAGCCAGTACCGGAAGAAGGTGCTCGTGGCGTCTACTTCCGAGGTGTACGGCAAGTTGATGGAGACGAAGTCCGGCATCGAACGCCTGCGGGAAGACGACGACCTCACGATCGGCGCGACAAACAAGCGGCGCTGGGCGTACGCCTGCTCCAAGACGATCGACGAATTCCTCGCGCTCGCTTACAGCGATGAGAAGAAACTCCCGGTCGTGGTCACCCGATTCTTCAATACCGTCGGGCCCCGGCAGACGGGCCGTTACGGTATGGTGATCCCGAACTTCGTGCAGCGCGCCCTGGCCAACGAGCCCATTCAGGTATTTGGCGACGGGGAGCAGTCCCGCTGCTTCACGTACGTCGGCGACGCCGTCCGCGCGATCGTCCAGCTCATGCAGACGCCGTCTGCCGAAGGTCAGGTGTACAACATCGGCGGCCATGAAGAAATCACGATGAACGAACTCGCCCGCCGCGTGAAACGCATCGCGGGAAGCTCATCAGCGATTCAGCACATCCCGTACGAGCAGACGTACGGTCCGGGCTTCGAGGACATGCGCCGGCGCACGCCGGACATCTCCAAGCTTAGTGCCGCCATCGGGCATACGCCGACCTACACGACGGACGATATCCTGCACGAAGTCGTCCGCCATTTCCGGAACGCCGGCAAGCCCACGCATGCGGTTCCAGTGAAACAACCCGCAACGAAAACTTTGACGCCTGTAGCGCTGTAAAACGGCGTCAACCGAGCGCGCTCTTCAATCGCACCCCGAGGATATTCCCATGACGCAGCCCGACGCGCTCATGCCAGCCGGATTCACCGTACCAGACCTGCTCTGGTTCAGTGGCGTGTTCGCCTTCCTGGCGACCCTCCTGGCTACGCCGGTCGTCATCCGGCTCGCGCATCGTCAGCAGTGGGTGGCGAAACCCAGGGCGGACCGCTGGCACGAAAAGCCGACGGCGTTGATGGGAGGCATCGCGATGTATGCCGGCGCTGGGCTCTGCCTGCTGGGCATGACGGCCCTCTCGTTGCCGTGGTCGATCTGGCTCGGCGCCACCATCATGTTTGTCACGGGGCTTGTCGATGATCTGGTCACCATCCGGCCGCTTACCAAGCTGGCCGCCCAGGTGGTCGCCGCCGGCGTGATGGTGCTGGATGGGTTCACCTTCGGCGCCGGCTGGCCCGTTTGGGCGTCGGTGCCGGTGACGTTTTTGTGGTTGATCGGCGTCACGAATGCCCTCAATCTCCTCGATAACATGGACGGCCTCGCCGCCGGCATCGCGGGTGTCGCTTCGCTCGTCCTGGCGATCCTGTTCAGCCTCGGCGGGGACCTTGTCGGTTTTGGGGCCGCCACCGCGCTGGCTGGCGCCACGGCCGGCTTCCTGGTATTCAATTTTAAGCCGGCGCGCATCTTCATGGGCGACAGCGGCAGCCTCTTTCTCGGCTACATGATCGCCGGCCTGAGCCTGCTCACCCAGTCGGACACCGCCGGCATGCCGCCACTCGCCGTGGTGCTGGTAAGCGCGCTCGTGCTGGCCATCCCCATCTTCGATACGACGCTGGTGACGATCGTCCGCAAGAGCAACGGCCGGGCGGTGTCGCAGGGTGGGCGGGACCACAGTTCGCATCGGCTGGTGTTTCTCGGGCTCTCCGAACGCCGCGCCGTCGTTACGTTATATGCTTTCGGATTTATATGCGGGATGGGCGCCCTCGGCGCGTATCTCCTGGACATCCGGATATTTTACGGGCTGGCCCTAGTGCTGGTGGCCTCGCTTGTAACGCTCGGCATCTACCTCGGCCGCATCAACGTCTATGGCTCGGCGCTGCCGCAGCGTTCGGTCGCTGTAAGCGACCACATCCTGGTAGTTCCTCCGACCGTAATCGTCCGCCCGGAGCGGGAGTACGGAGAACGCGCCCTCCTGTATGGGGCCGGCGACGCCGGCGTCTCGACCCTCCAGGAGCTGCGTCAACACCCCGAATGGGGCCTCGAGCCCATCGGGTTTATCGATGACGATCCCCTCAAACTGGGCACAACGATTCTCGGCCTCCCGGTCGTGGGCTCTTTTCGGGATCTCCATCGTATCATCTCGGCAAAACGGCCCGGCGCCGTACTGATCACCGCGTTCGACATGACACTGGCGCGCCGTGCGGAAATAAGCGCCGCTTGCGCCCATCTGGGGGTGCCATGTCGCGATGCGTATAGCGGTTCACATACGCTTGCCGAGCAGGCAAATCACACGATGGCCGTCGATTTCTAGATCGCCGGCCGGCAACCGCCTCACCAGCGGCGGCCGCACATCATCTCTGGTTATAACGCACAGGTTCGAGGTATAACTATGCCTGCGAAAATCGCTGAATTCACGCAATCCAATGTTTCCGTTCCTAAAATGGGTCATGCCCGCGATCTCTGGGAAAAGCTCGAGACCCGACAGGCCCGTATCGGCGTCGTCGGTCTGGGATATGTCGGCCTGCCGCTTGCGGTCGAATATGCGCAGCGGGGCTTCCCGACGCTCGGCATCGACCTGAACCGGGAACGCGTGCTGCGGCTCAACGCCGGCGCGAACTACATCCAGGACATCGACGACGCCTCGATCAAGACGATCGTTGAAAGCGGGACGTTTGTCGCCGAGGACGATTTCTCTGCTTCCGGTACGGTTGATGTCTTCTTCATCTGCGTCCCGACGCCCGTCACGGCGCACAAGGATCCCGATACCTCCTATATCTCCTCGGCCGCCCAGGCGATCGCGGCGCACATCCGCCCTGGTCAGCTTATCATCCTGAAAAGCACCACGTACCCGGATACGACGGAAGGCCTCGTCAAGCCGATCCTGGAGAAGGAGGCGGCGAAGCATGGCATGCAACTCGGGGTAGACTTCTTCCTGGCCTTCAGCCCGGAACGCATCGACCCGGGCAATACGCAGTTTACGACGGCCAACACGCCGATCGTCGTCGGCGGCGTGACGCAGGCATGCACCGAGTTAGCCTGCATGGCCATGAAGCAGGTGGTGGCCCACGTCCATCCGGTATCGAGCCCGAAGGTGGCCGAGATGGAGAAGCTGCTGGAGAACACGTTCCGGTCGGTCAACATTGCCCTGGTGAATGAACTTGCCCGGCTGTGCGACCGAATGGGCGGGATTTCGATCTGGGAGGTCATCGAGGCGGCGGCCACAAAGCCGTTCGGCTACATGCCGTTTTTCCCCGGCCCCGGCCTTGGCGGGCATTGCATCCCCATCGATCCCTATTACCTCTCGTGGCTGGCGCGGCGGTACGACTTCGAGACGAGCTTCATCACGCTGTCCGCCCGGATTAACGAAGAGATGCCCTTTTATGTCCTCGACGCCGTCATCCGGTGTCTGGCGCACCAGCCGGTGCGTATGGAGGACGCGAAGATCCTCATCCTGGGCGTTGCGTTTAAAAAAGACGTGGACGATATCCGGCACTCGCCGGCGCTGAAAGTCATCGAACTCCTTTACAACAAGGGGATCACGCACATCGAATACAGCGACCCGCATGTGCCGGCGCTCCGCGTGGAGACGGGGAAGGGCGACCTCGAGATGAAATCGATCCCCCTCTCCGAGTCGATGCTCCAGCGTTACCAGGCCGTCGTCATCCTCACGCAGCACAGCGCCTTCCCCTACGCCATGATTGCCGAACACGCCCGCGCCATCGTCGACACCCGCAACGCCATGCAGCACATCCCGCACAACCGGGATAAGGTGATGCTGCTGGGCGGCGGAGAGTTTTGAAAAGTGTAAAGTGTAAAGTGTAAAGTGGAAAGTGAAAAGTGAAAAGTGAAAAGTGAAAAGTGAAAAGTGAAAAGTGGAATGTGAAAAGTGAAAAGTGAACCGGTTCTGCTAAAGACTTTTCACTTTTCACTTTCCACTTTACGATTAAACCATCCTTCAACCTGTTCCCGGTCGTACGCGTCGTCCTTGTGGAGGAATTCGTTGCTGGAGCATACATACGTATAGTCGGCCTTCCAGGCATCGATCCGTTTGACGATGGTGTCGATGGCGTCCAGGATGTAGTCGAGCCGGGCGTTTGTCAGCGTGGGATGGAGGGAGAGGCGGACCCAGCCCGGTTTGGCGGACAGGTCGTGGTGGTTGAGGATCTGGTCGAGAATGGCGTTGGACATGTCCTGGTCTACATGGAGCAGGTAGTGGCCGTACGTGCCGGCGCACGAGCAGCCACCGCGCACCTGGATGCCGAATCGGTCGTTGAGGAGGCGGACGATGAGGTTGTAGTGGATGCCTTCCACGTAAAACGAGACGATCCCGAGCCGGTCCTCGACGGCGTCGGCGAGGATGTGGAGGCCCGGGATGGCTCGGAGCCGGCGGAAGGCCGTCGCGAGCAGCTCCTGCTCACGCGCATGGATGGCTTCGACGCCCATCTCCTCCTTGAGACGTACGGCCAGCGCGGCGCGCATGGTTTGCAGGAACGCCGGCGTCCCACCATCTTCGCGGGCTTCGATGTCCTCGATGAAGCTATGCACGCCCCAGGGGTTCGTCCAGTTCACCGTGCCCCCGCCCGGGTGGTCCGGCACGCGGTTGCGGTAAAGCCGTTTGGTGAAGATGAGCGCGCCCGGCGTACCGGGGCCCCCGAGGAATTTATGGGGGGAAAAAAAGACGGCATCGAGCGCGGCCATCGGGTCGGCGGGGTGCATGTCGATGGCGACATAGGGGGCCGAGGCGGCAAAATCCACGAAACAGTAGCCGCCGTGTTCGTGCATGATCCGCGCGAGGTCGTGATACGGCGTCGTTATGCCTGTCACGTTCGAACAGGCCGTAAACGAGCCGATGAGCAGCGGCCGGCCGGTATAGGTGACGATGAGACGGCGGAGAGATTCCGGGTCGACGAGGCCGGCGTCGTCCGACGGCAAGACCACCACGTCGGCGAGCGACTCCATCCACGAGGTGTGGTTCGAGTGGTGCTCCATGTGGGTGACAAAAACCACTGGCCGCTCCTCGGTGCGCAGCGTGACGCGCGGCAGGACGAGATCCGGCACCCGCAGCCCCAGGATGCGCTGGAATTTGCTAATCGCGCCCGTCATGCCCGAGCCGGACATGATGATGGCGTCGTCCGGGCCGGCGTTGACGTGGGCTTTGAGGATCCGCTGCGCCTCGTGGTAAGCGCGGGTCATCGTGGTGCCGGTGACGCTGGATTCCGTGTGGGTATTGCCCACCATGGGGCCGAAGAGGTCGAGCATGTGCTCCTCGATGGGCCGGTAGAGCCGGCCGCTGGCCACCCAGTCCGCATACACGAGCGGCATCGTGCCATAGGGCGACTCAAACGTGGCGTCGTCTCCGACGATGCGTTCGCGAAAACGCGCAAAATGGGATTCGAGCGCGCTGTCGGGGCGCGGCGTCTCCAGTGTGGGCAGGTCGTGTAACGACATCGGTTACGTAGATCGGCTGGGTGGGGTCGGGCAGATGAAGATACGATACGACGTGCTTCGAGGCACCCCTGGCGCGGTATCGCCCCTTTGTCATGCGCCTTTCGTTCCAACGGATGCCCCACGATGAAGGCCTGGACCGATGTTGACCGCTTTAGGCTATCGGCGCAGATAAACGCCGGCTCGATAGGCCGGCGCCGACAGGATATTTTGCCCGCGGGTGGCGCCCTCGATCGAGACCGACACCCCCATGGTACCGCTCAACGCAACCGCCAGTTCGAAGGCGTACACGAGATACCGCTGATTATTGCCGTATAGCCCACCTGTGCCACCCTGCGTTTCGTCGTCGCCATTGCGGAGAGGTTCCAGGCCGCGAAGCCGAGCGATGAGGGTCAGTTTTTGGGCGACGGTGTAGCCGGCTTCGGCGTCGAAGCGGAATTCATCCGAAAACCCCTGCGTACGGTTGTTGAAGCCAGCCTGGACGGCCGCGTAGGCCGGCGCCGGGTAAAAAGAATGACCGATTCCCAGGGAAAGCGTCTGGTTAAATTCCCCATCCCCGGTATACAGCCCGTTTGCATGCCCGGTATCGCCCAGGGGGATGCCCGCCATCAGGCTGGCGCTGGCCACGGTGTTGCCGATCTGGAAGAGTCCGATGCGGACACCGAGATCGGCGTCGGCGATGCGGGTGGTTTCGGCGCCCTCGAAGAACTCCGCGCCGGTTTCACGGCCGATCTGCCGGTTCAGCGTGAGCCGCTGGAGGAAGGGAAGGTAGGCGACTCCGGTGATGCGGTCTGAAAATCCGTGCTCGCCGTAGAGACTGAAGGTGTAGTCTGCCAGCGTGGGGATGGCGATGCGATTCCCGTTCGGCTCGTAGTAGCGGTTGGCGCGGACGAATCCGAAGCCGAATTTATAGTAGCCCTGTCCCCGTTTTTGTGTCCACGGGCCGGCCGAGGCGTCGCCAATCGAAAGGGATAGGAAAATAACGAGCAGGAGGAGACGTTGCAGGTGCATGGTTCTGCCAGCGAGATAAAGCGTGAACGCGTTCGAAGTCCTACAACCGCGCAAACCCGAAGGTCACGTTAAATGGTTTGCAGTGGATGATCACATAGTCGAAATCGGAGATGGTGGTGCCCGCAGGCAGCACGTACGTCTGCGCGCCGCGGGTCGACTGCAGCGCGCCCACTTCCAGGCTGCCGGCATTCACCGAACTGGCGGACGAGAGGTAGACGTACAAATCGGGGCCGTTGCTGCTCACAAAGGTATCGCCGAAGCGGAGTTGCAACCCGCCTTCTGGTCGTGGTTCCAGGAAGGCGGCCCCGGCTACATTGTATCCCGTGCCCGGCCGGGGCTGGAAGCTGCCACTGCGAGAGGGTGCCAGCACCGCGAGCTGCGCCGGCGCGCTCTCGACGCCATCGACCGTGGCCACGATGGCGACGGCGCCGGGCGCGATGCCAAGCACGTTTCCGGAAGCGTCGATCGTGGCGATGGCCGTGTCGGATGTGCGCCACTCGACCGTAAGGCCGGTGAGCGCCTCGTCGAGCACGTTAAACACCTGGGCCGTGAAGCGCAGTCCTCTTCCGACCGTCACGCTTGTATCGGCCTGATTAATACGCACCTCCGCCACTTCATTCGGATCGCCGACGACCGTCAGCAGCGCTTCGTCGCTCTGAATGCCATGCGCCGTGGCAACGATCCGCGCCTGCCCCGTTCCGACGCCCGTGGCGACCCCGTTTTCGCCGATGGTGGCCACGGTAACATCGGAAACCGTCCAGACGATCGGCGCCGAAACAGCCGCACCGGTGCTGTCGAAATAGGTAGCCTCATACGCGAGCGTCTCCCCGACTACGATGGCCTCTGTGACGGGGGTCAGGGCGATGTATGGGTCGGCGAACTCGATCGCCTCGTTGAGGAAGTCGGTGCCGATGCAGCCGGCCAGGAGGCATAGCGGCAACAGTGCTGATACCAACCAGCGGGGAATGTGACGTGTAGGCATGCGGCAATGTCGTAGGGTGAGACGACTCCAAGGTACGCAGCCCCTCCTTTTCGATGAATCACAAAAGCATAACATCGAGAGGGTTACGCGGGCATCGAAGGCACCGGAATCAGACCTGCTGTTCGTGAGCGTGGTCATGGCTGTCAATTGGAGTACATTCGAGGTTAATTGCGCGTCACACCACCCACGCGCCTGATCCATAACCTGTCGAAGCATCTGGCGCGATCGGCCCCTGGCTGAGCGAACGGGGGCTTTTACGCATTCGTGTGATCATATGCGACTCTTCTCCTTTGTCGCTGTCGTGTGGGTGTCTTCCACCACGATGACTCTCGAAGCTGCCGGGCAAGCGGCCCCGGGCGCACTCCCTCCTGGCGTGACCATGGCGATGGTCGAGCAAGGCGGCGCGCTGTTTCATGGGCGCGGCATGTGTGCCAACTGCCATGGGGAAGGCGCCACGGGGGTGCTGGGGCCGGATCTGACGGATGCGGACTGGCTCCAGGCGAAGGGCAGCTACCTCTCCATCATGCAGGTTGTGCTCACGGGCGTCTCGGAGGCGCAATCCTCGCGAAATCTCGTTATGCCCCCGCGCGGCGGCGGGGCGATCGACGATGTGGACGTCCAGGCCGTGGCGGCGTATGTCTGGAGGCTCAGCCACCCGGCCGACCCGTTACCCGCCGGCATGTCCGACGCGCTCGTGGATCGGGGTAACCGAGTGTTTCACGGCGCCGGCAAATGCGTTACGTGCCACGGCGACGACGCTTCGGGTGAACGCGGCCCGGATCTAACGGACTCCGACTGGCTCCACGCCAAGGGGAGCTACCTGGAGATCGTGCGCACGATCGCAGCCGGCGTCCCCCTCGAACGCGCCACGCGAGGTGTTCCAATGCCACCCAGAGGCGGCTCGAACCTGAATCCAGATGAAGTTCATGCCGTCGCGGCGTATGTGTGGCATGTAAGCCGTTAGGGGAGGTAAAGTGCGCGGATTGGAATAGTTCGCCCTATTTTGTAAGCTGGTGAGTCCAATCGGATTTTCATCCACCCATCATCCCGGGCACACCCATGCGCGTCTCCCGCCTCTGTCTCGTCGTTATGCTCTCCATCGCCGCCTGCGCCGGGCCCGACCTCGGGATGTTCGACGGTCAGTCCGATGTCGGCGCCGTGAAGATCGCCGGGGCGGTCGATTTTGATGAGGCCGCCGGCGCCTATACCCTGGTCGGCGGCGGCACGGACCTCTGGGCGGACAACGACGAATTCCTGTTCCTCTGGAAGAAGATTCCGATCGGAGACCTCACCCTGGCGGCGGACATCGAGATCGTCGGCGACACGGGTAACCCCCACCGCAAGGCCGTGGTGATGGTCCGCCAGGACCTGGACCAAAACTCCGCGTACGCGAGCGCGGCGCTCCACGCGAACGGCCTGACCGCCCTTCAGCACCGGCCGACAAAAGGGGGGCTCACGTCCGAAGTGATCGCGAACATCCGGGGGCCCCGGCGCTTGCAGATAGCGCGGGAAGGTGATGTGCTCTACATGGCGTTCGTGGCCGGCGAAGAGCCGCTCCAACCGGCCGGCGGTTCGTTCAAGATCCCCTTTGTCGATTCCGTCTATGTTGGCTTCGGCGTCAGCTCACACAACAACGACACGACGCAGACGGCCGTGTTCCGAAACGTCGCGCTCAATACCACCCTGCCGCCGGCCGCCGGCGAGCCACGCATCGAAAGCACCCTCGAAATTATCCCCATCGCCGCTTACACGGATCGCCGGGTGGTGTACCGAGCGATGGAGCGATTCGAGGCCCCCAACTGGTCGCCCGACGGATCCTATCTCCTCTTTAACATGAACGGCGGGTTGTACACGATCCCTCCCACGGGCGGCGAGCCCACCCAGATCGTCCTCGATCCTCCCATCCGCGCCAACAACGACCATGGCATCACGCCGGACGGCCAGACGCTCATCATCAGCGGCGTGGGCCCGGGGCATGAGTCTTCCAAAATCTATACGTCGCCCATCGCGGGCGGCACGCCGAAGCTGATCACCCCGCTGGAGCCGTCGTACTGGCACGGCGTATCGCCCGATGGGCAGACCCACGTGTACTGCGCGCTTCGTAACGGCAATTACGACGTCTATTCAATGCCGATCGGCGGGGGCCGCGAGCGCCGGCTGACGACAGCCGATGGCCTGGACGACGGGCCCGAATACTCGCCCGACGGGCAGTGGATCTACTTCAACTCGGTCCGCACCGGCACCATGCAGATCTATCGTATGCGCCCGGATGGGTCCGACCAGCAGCAGCTCACGTTCGACGACTACAACGACTGGTTCCCCCACATCTCGCCGGACGGCCGGAATATGGTTTTTGTCTCCTTCGAGCCCGGCGTCGAAGGCCACCCCGCCTACCACGACGTGCTGCTGCGCATGATGCCGGCCGAAGGAGGCGAACCCGTCACCATCGCGAAGTTGTTCGGTGGGCAGGGGACGATCAACGTTAATTCGTGGTCCCCGGATAGCAAAGAGTTCGCCTTTGTGAGCCACCGCCAGGTGAGGCGTTGAACGGTAACGCGTTGAACGTTTGTCCGTTGAGCGTGAAGGCGATACATCCCATCGCTAATCGTTTATCCGCTATTCATGCGAATCAGGAGTTGAATCGCATGTTCTGGCGCTGGCAGTCGTTGCAACTCTTACCCTATTCTGAAGGCGCTATGGAAACACGAGAAATCATCCTCCCTCGTCCTGCACCGAACGAATATTCTCCGATCTTCGAGGCCGAAATTGCGCTCGTTCCTGATGGTACCGCGTTCTGCGGCCTGCTGGCCGCTCAATTAGAGGAAACCCGGTCCCTGATTACAAGCTTAGGCGAAGATGCCGCCGGGCTGCGTTATGCACCGGGGAAGTGGACGGTGCGCGAGACGGTGGGGCACCTCGCCGACTGCGAGCGGGTGCTCAGCTACCGGATGCTGCGCTTCCTGCGCGGAGACGCGACCGTTCTGAGCGGCTTCGATCACAACGCCTACGTTCCAGCGGGGCAATTTGAAGCACGCTCGCTGGCCTCCGTGTTCGAGGAGTTTCGCGCGGTCCGTGGCGCGACGATCGCGCTCATCGACAGCACGCCCGCGGAGGCTTTCGAGCGGGGCGGGGTGGTGGGTAGCAGCAGGATCACGGCGAGAGCGCTTGCGTATCTGATCGCAGGACACGAGCGGCATCATCAGGAGCTCCTACGGACGCACTACCTGCCAGCGTTGTTGGAGCGCGAGGGCGGCAGTCAACGCCGGTAGCGAGGGCGCACATCCCAACAGCTTCTATGCACGTGCACGAAATCACAGACGCCGATCGCAGGTTCCGCTATGACGTTGAGGCATTTGCGGTGTCACCCGCGGCCTTCAACCACGAGGCCCACGTACGGCTGGCCTACGTCTACCTCGCGGAAGCTGACGTTGAATCTGCTGTCCAGCGGATGCGGGATGCCCTATTGGCGTTCCTCGATCATCATAACCTGCCACTCGCCAAGTTTCACGAGACGCTCACCCGGTCGTGGATCCTCGCGTTAAGGCACTTCATGAACAAGGCCGGCAGTGAATCGGCCACGGACTTCATCGCGCGGCACCCGGAACTGCTCGACGCCGGGATTATGCTCACGCACTATTCCGCGCAGGCTCTCTTCTCCGATGAGGCTCGGTCGGCGTTTGTCGAGCCCGATCTGGATCCGATTCCGTGGTAGGTCGGCCCCATCTTACATTGACTTCGCGGCTCGACGCCCAGAAGTGAAGGGCGTTTGTGGGTGACGATATATCGCCCGCACCTTTCTCGTCCACCCTATCGTAGGGGGCCACACGCCCACCGACAATGATCAACCCCCCGCTGTGTATGAAAGCCGCCATCTACACCACCTACGGTCCCCCCGAAGTCGTCACCATTGCCGAAGTCCCCACGCCCGTCCCGGGGGATGACGAAGTCCTGATCCGCATCCGCGCGACCACCGTCTCGACGGCCGACTGGCGGGTGCGTAGCCTGTCGCTCCCGGCCGGTTTCGGGCTCCTGGCGCGGCCAATTTTCGGCTTCACAAAGCCCCGCCAGCCGATCCTGGGCACCGAGCTGGCCGGCGATGTCGCGGCCGTCGGGAAAAACGTCACCCGATTCAAGGTTGGCGACGCCGTGTTTGCCTATCCAGGGAGTAAGATGGGGTGCCATGCCGAATACCGTTGCCTCCCCGAGGATGCCCCGATCACCCGTAAACCACCCAATCTGACGTACGAAGAGGCGGCCACCCTGTCGTTCGGGGGAACGACAATGCTGGATTTCTACCGCCGGGCAGGCCTCAAGGCAGGGGATCGTGTGCTCGTCAACGGGGCTTCGGGCACCGTGGGCATCGCGGCGGTCCAGCTGGCGCGGCACGCCGGCGCCGAGGTCACGGCCGTCTGTGGGGGGCGTAGTGAGGAGCTGGTAATGTCTCTCGGAGCCACCCAGATCATCGACTATACGAAGGAGGATTTCACCCGGAACGGTCGGCGGTATGATGTTATCGTGGACACCGTGGGTACCGCGCCCTACGCGCGGTGCAAGGGCTCGCTTGCGGCCGGCGGCCGGCTCCTGGTCATCCTGGGAGGGCTCGGCGCGTTGCTGGCCGCGCCGTTTGTCTCGATGACGAGCGACAAAAAAGTCATCGCCGGCCCCGGGGCCGAGCGCCGCGAGGACATCGAGCAGCTGGCGGGGCTGGCAGAAGCCGGCGTGCTAAAACCCGTCATCGACCGCACGTATCCGCTCGACCAGATCGTCGAGGCGCATCGGTATGTCGATTCCGGACGCAAGCAGGGGAGTGTGGTGGTGGTGGTATAGAGAACTTTTGGACGATTTGGGCATGAGAACGGAAGTCTAACAGACCGTGACTGTTGCAATGAAATATCTCATCGTGATCGAGCCAACACATACGGGATTTTCCGCGTACTCGCCGGATCTACCCGGGTGTGTTTCGACGGGTGATACCATACCCGAAGTGGAGCGAAACATGCGCGAGGCCATCGCCTTTCACGTGGAAGGCCTTCAACGCGAAGGTCTGCACGTGCCCGAACCTTCGAGTGTGTCTCGTTATGTCGAAATCGCGGCGTAGGATGATCGTTCACGCGTATCGCCTCCCCCCATGCGTACCGGCTTTCTGGTAGTGCTCGTCCTCCACGGACTCATCCATGTTATGGGCTTTGCGAAAGCCTTCGGGTACGCGGAGATTCCCGCGTTGACGCTCCCCATTTCGCGAGGCCAGGGGGTGTTGTGGCTCCTCGCCGGCCACACCATGTTACTCACGGCCGGCTGCCTCGTCCAGGCACCGCGACTCTGGGGCAGCGTCGGACTCCGGGCCGTGGTGAAGGGAAGTGGCATCCTGCGGCCGGCGCGTATACATACATCGAGATGGAACTGGTGGACTGGCGGGTGAATGAGTACTGAACGACAACACGATCGATTTCTAATCCTATGGAAAAACGCGCCAAAGACAACCCCTGGCTCTTGAAAACGCCGCCCCAGACGGCCGATTACCAGATGTACGTCGACTCCAAAGACGGGAAGGAAATCATCGTCTGCACCGTGGGCACAACGGTGCTGCACTACGACTACCGGTGCCTGGCGGACCTCCACGCCATGCTCAAACATCACGGCGACTGGATGGAGCTCGGCAGCAAGGACGAGAAGCAGGAGACGACCCCCGGCACCGTCGAACACTGGGGCCGCTCGCCGGACAACCCGGTTGGCGGCTGGTACGGGCTCAAGAAAGGCTTTCGCGGTCGCTTCGGGATGTACGTCCCCCCGCTGATGGAGGCGCTGGGCCTGGCGGAGGTGGAGCACAACGCGCGCAACAATCGGATGCGGGAGAAGTAGCGGGTTAGGGTTGGCGGGATTCCTGGGCCCTCGTTTTAAGACCAGTGCGAATCAGGAGTTCAAGCCGTATCAAATCAATCAATCTGACTGGCATTCCCCCCTTTCCTCGTCTTCCCCAACTCGATTGGGGATCCATAGGCGGCTGATCGCATGCAGTCGGGCCTCATGGGGGCTGAAGGAAAATAGGAGCACCAATCTATTCAAGCTGCGCTTCGGGTACCAGGGGCGTGCTGCTATCGCCCTTAATGACGCATGTGCTGCATTTTCATGGTTCCATGGATCCCCAATCAAGTTGGGGAAGACGGGTGTGGAGCGCATGGCGGAAGCCAGTATGCGCCGTGTTTCAACTGCTAATTCGCATGACCAGTTTAAGAAACCGTTAGGTTGCTGGCTTAATTTGGGTGAGTGACACCCATGGGACCTTGTACCTCGCGAATTGAGGTTATGTGCATAAAAAGCCACTGTCCTATCGCGACGGCTGGTCAGGTTGTGCGTGAATGAGCGTGCAGCCGGTTTAGGGTTCTTCACTGCGTTGCTAATGACATGTAGTGTAGAGACCCTCCTGTGGAGCGTCTGAGCAACGTTTCCTCAATCCGGAGGCGTCCTGAAATTCGACATCAGATCATATAGCCAAAATCAGCCATGAACCCATCCAATACGCCTGAGATCGCGCGCAACCTGATCATGACAACCATCTGGGATACGCTCTCCTTCCAGGAACTGACCCAGGTACAGGCCGGCGTCGATCGCCCGTTTATTCAAGTCCATCTGGAAAAATCCTGGCGCTCGGAACGGTTGCGGTATGCGATACTGATCGGCTCTCTCGTTTTCACCGCGATTCTGGTCGTAACCTGGGGCCTGCAGTTTGGCTGGACTTCCATTTGGAGTTATCTGATGGCTGGTGCCTACCTCATCGGGCCTTACACAGCCGCGATGGCCTATGCCGAGGCTAAACGGACTCGTGCTGCCTGGGAGATGGCTGAAACGCTTTACACATCAAACTCAAGTGTACCTCCGGACATATCCGTTATTGATAAGGATCTGGCATTTCAGCTTGTCGCGGAGTAGGGCGATCCGCAGTACCGCATCGAGCATCTTCGTGTTGATCACCAGGCACGCTATAGCGGTATATGCGGTAGCGACTAATCAATCCGCCACACCACCCCCGCCATCACGCCGGCGTTGTCCGCATACAACGCTCCTTTGTCCACCGCCAGCGCCGCGGTGAACGACAGGTTAAAGGCCGGCCACAGCGGCCCCTGCGCCTCGAACAGGAGCGACACCTGATCCCGCCGCTCCGTCCGTCCGCTCACGGGCCGATTACTCCCCGGCGCCTCGAAGACCTGGTCCGCCCCGTAATTCCGGCTGTACGTCGCCAGCGCCCGATACGCCACAGGCCCCATCCACCCCTCGATGCCGGCGTGGTGCGCGAGGACGATGTTGTTGACGATGCCCCTGCGTAGGCCGTCCGCCGCCAGCAGCGGCACCCCGATCGTCCGCCCCCGGTACGTCCACCCACCCCGGTAGAGGACATTGTTGTAGTAGTTGTCCACTCCAAACATCTCCCCTTCGCTATATTTCGCTCCCTGGCGCTTGGTATTGACGTGTTCGTACAGGAAGCCGGCGATCAGGCCACTCCGGTCCTGGCGTTTCAGACTGAACCCCCACATCCCGTCCCAAGGGTTCCGATAGCGCAGTGAAGGGCCTGTTTCGATGTAGAAATGCCGGTAGATGAGCCAGTCGAGCCCCAGCACCTGCATCGTCACGCTGAAATCGTACGACCCGATCGTGTTGCCGAGGACGTTCACGATCTCGTTTTCGGGCGCCTCCTCGTTGCCTTCCTGCACGAAGAAGATCCGCCAGTAGTTGTCGAACCCGCCCGGCAACTTCCCCAGGCCCGGGTGAGTGCCGGCCCAGATGACGCTGTGTGTCACCCCCCCGTGGAGCTGGATGGGCGCCTTCTCGGAGAATAGCCGCAGGTAAAACGACTTCTCGTGGAGCAGGGCGTCGCGGACGAAACGCGACGGCTCGAACCAGCCGTGGGAGAGGTGCCCCTTGATAAACGCGAAGTTTCGAGTGCCCGGTATCGCGGTGAATTCCGGGATGGCGAGGGTGATTCGTGGCAAAGGGGATGTGTTGGCGCTCCACACCATCGAGCCGGCCGATAGCGTCGGGTCCACCACGCCGAGGGTATGCTCCCACCGGCCGGCGCTCAACCCGAACGCCCGGTAGCGGGCGTGGACGAACCCCTGATGGACGTTAAGGCTGGAGGTCTCGCCCAGCCGGCCGAGCACCTCGGCGCCGTACGCCACCCGGAGGCGCTTGCCCGCCGTGAAGGCATCCTCCGCCGATAGCCGCAGCGCCGTCTGCGCCCCGAACGGATCCACCACTCCGAACCGGTTGGCGGTGAGGTAATAGGGAAGGGGATACGACCCTGCGCCGGCACCGAATAGCGATACCGCATAGTCAGGCCGCTGCGCTACCGCCGGCAATGCCCCGAGCGCCATGGCGAGAACCGCAGCCAGTACCGTAGAGACCAGCCGCTCCCCATGTGAACGCGCGGCGCGGACGCCCTCTGTGCTTCGCACCCACCGAGAAAAAAACCTGCGCCAAGAATCAACCATCCGGAGACCCATTGAGATAAGACACCGCGCTGCCGGCTAGAATCGGGCCGGGTTTGGCCCATGCATAAGATCCCATAAACCAGCGGGAGACGTGTGTTCAATCAGCGTTTATGCAACCATAAGACCTACAAAAAGATCACAAAAAACAGCTATTCCGAGGGTATGTCGGGGCCTTCACATCTGTCTAGGTAAGTATTCGCTTCTTCCATCAACCCTTCGAGGTAACCCATGCGAGTACGCCTATTACGCCTTTTTTGCCTGCTGATTGTGCTCTCCCTGGCCGGCGTTTCCGCCAATGGCCAGGAGGCCCAGCTCTTTCTGGAAGACTTCGACGGTGCCACCCCGCCGGCATTGCCCCCGGGATGGCTGGACGCTTCCGGCGTCTGGCAGACCAGCGCGAGCGTTGCGTCTACCGGCTCCGGGCTCAACAACCTCTACATCCAGGGGACGGCGCCGGCCTCTGTCACCACGCCTATCGTCAACCTCGCCGGCCTTACGGAGGGGACGATCAGCTACCTGGCCCGGCGGACCTCCACCTACACCCAGACGGCCCTGACGGTGCTCGCCTCGACGGATGGCGGCGCCACGTTCCCGATCACGCTGCTGGCCGCCGGCGCCGCCCTTCCGGCGACCGATGGGAGCTACCAGGCCATGAGCGTGGCCGTGCCGGCGTCGCTGCTCGGCGCTTCACAGGTCGTGATGCGGTTCGATTCAGGCGGCGGCACCAGCACGGGCGCCAATATCCGGATCGACGATGTTCTGATCGAAGGTCTCGCCGAGGGCAACCTGTTCGGATTTGCGCAGGCGACAAGTACTGCGAGTGCCGTGACCGGCGAGGTCGATATCGCCCTCTCGCTCGATTTTCAGAACACGGCGTCGCTCCAGGGGCTCCAGTTTTCGCTGGGGTGGGACGTGGCCACGGTTTCGTTTGTCGATGTGATCCGCGGTACCGCCGTGGCCAATGCGGCGCAGTGGCAGGTTTCGGCCGAGCCCGACGGTGCTTCGGCGCGGGTGGTGCTCCTGAACGGCGGGGCCGGCGGTCTGGCCCAAGGGGTCTATAACCCGATCCTCACGCTGCGTCTCCGCGCCGAAGCCGGTACCGTCGCCGCGCAAACCGTGCTCACACTTTCCGATGTGGTGAGCGCGCTGGCGGTGCCCACCGGCGACGACGCCGGCATCGGTATCGGGCTCGCGACCCATACCGTGACGCTGCCTGACGTCGGCGAGGCGGAGTTCGTGCCCTCGGCGACGTCGTTTAACCTTGGCGCGGTGGCTGTTGGGGCGACAGGCCTGGCGGTGCTGACGGTGACGAACCCGGGCGGCACGGCGGATCTCGTGGTCAGCGGCGTCGCGTCGTCGAACCCGCTCTTCGCCGTCTCGCCGACGATCGCGACGGTCGCGCCTGGTGGTTCGCAGGTGTTTACCATCTCCTTTGCTCCGACGGCGACGGCGTTCGGCGAGCAGGCGGCCGTGCTCACGTTTACCCACAACGCCGGCACGGGCGCCACGAACATCGCCTCGTCGGCCAACGGCACCGGTGGTCGAGGCGATGCGAGCGGGGACGGCTCGGTGGATGCCATCGATTTGGTGCTGGGCATTGATTTCGTGCTGGATCGGGTCGCGCCTACGACCGCGCAATTGGCAAGTATGGACGTGTTTCCCTTCGCCGCTCCGGACGGCGCGCTGGACGTGCGCGACCTCACGGTCCTGGCGCAGTCGATCGTGCTGGGTGAGTGGCCAGACGGGGCCTTGCCGCCGCAGGAGGCCACTGCCGGCAAGCAGCTAGCCGCCGTTGCGGGCCTCTTTGAGATCGCCCCGGAGGCCATCCCGGGAGGTCTCCTTTTCCGTGCCGTACACGATGAGCCGGTGCGCGCCATCCAGCTGTCGTTCCACCTCGAGGAGGCCGATGCGCTTGTGGAGGTGATGATGGAAGAGGTGGCCCGCGGCGAAGCTTTCGCGCTGGTGCACCGCATCGAGGAGGCCGGCCTGGTGCGGGTGCTCATCTACCGGATCGACGGGGGATCGTTTGCGCCGGGTGCCTACCCGCTGCTCCGCGTGGCCAACGTATCGGCGGTGACGCCGTCGACCCTGAGGCACGGGCTGGCCGTCAGCCAGCGTCTGGAACGCATGCCAGTGCGGCTGCTGGCCTTTACGGCGACGGGGGTCGAGGAAGAGCTGCCGGGTGAAACCGTAGTCGGCGCGCCGTATCCCAACCCGTTTGTCGCGGGTGAACGCGGGTCGCTACGTATTCCGGTATATGTACCGGCTTCGGGCGCCTTGCGTGTTGCGATTTACGATGTGCTCGGACGCGAGGTCGCTCTTTTGCACGACGGCGCCGCAGCGGCCGGCGCGCACGAGGTCGAATGGACGGGGATCGAGCAGGGTGCGGCGCTGGCTCCGGGGCTGTATCTCATCCAGGCCAGAACGGACGGCCGGATGACGACGCGACCGTTGATCGTGCGATAATGAACTCAGCGCCAGGATGACCTAGAGAAACACACACGCCCCGCTCTGATTGAGCGACGTGTGCGCGGCTTCGAGGAGCTGGACGACTGTCAGCCCGTTGCGACCGTCCGAGTGCGGCGTAGCACCGGTGCGGACGCAGTCTACGAAGTGCTGGCATTCGAGGCGGAGCGGCTCCTGCATCGGGATTTTGGGGATGACGATGTCGCCCGTGCGATAGGCCATCGCTTCCGAATACGTCTCGTACGGGAGTTGCGGGTTGCCGGCCTGGATGGTGACGCCTTTGTCGAAGAGCCGGACCATCTCGGTGCTTTCGGTGTCATCAATCACCGCCATCTTCTGGCTGCCGACCACGGTCATACTGCGGATCTTGTGCGGGTCGAGCCAGCTCGTATGCAGGTGCGCCATCTTGCCGTTCTCAAAGAAGACGGTGGCGAAGGCGACATCTTCGACGCCGGCCTGGAGAAACGCCTGCCCCGTTGCCGACACGGCGACGGGGCGGGTGTCCAGGAACTGTAGGGCGATGGAGAGATCGTGTGGCGCCAGGCTTTCGAACGCGTTTTCTTGCTTGCGGACGATGCCGAGGTTGACGCGGACGCTATAGAGGTACCGCACGTCGCCGAGTTCGCCGCGCTTGATGAGGTCGCGTACGTAGTTGAACGCCGGGTGGTACATGAGCAGATGGCCCACCATGAGTCGGCGGTCGTTGGCTTCGGCAATTTGTACAAGAACTTCGGCTTGCTCGACGGTCTGAGCCAGAGGCTTCTCAACAAAGACGTGTTTGCCGGCCTCGAGCGCGCGCCGTGCAAAGTCGTAGTGCAACGGCGTCTGCACGGCGATGACGACGGCCTCTACCTCGGTATTCTCGAGGATGTCCTCGTAGCGTGTCGTGGCCTGGAGGAAGGGATTTTTCTTCCGAAAGGGGGCCAGCACCGCGTCGTCTGAATCGCAGAGCTGGATCACGCGAGCGTCAGGCAGGGCGTCGAAATTGCGGAATAGGTTCTTGCCCCAGTAGCCGATACCGACCTGGGCGAGAGCGACGGGAGTTGAGTTCACACGCTGAGGGGGATGGAGTACGTTTGGATTACCGGCGCATCGATCAGAAACGCGCGCACATGCTGGGCGATATAGGCCTGCTGGTCCGGCGTGAGTTCGGTATGCATTGGGAGCGAGATGACCTCATTGGCGGCTTGCACGGTATGCGTGAGGTCACCCCAGCGCGCGCGGCCGGCCTCGCGGAATACCGGTAACTCGTGCAAGGCTGTCGGGTAATAAATGGCGAACGGAATGCCGGCGCCCTTGAGGTGCTGAGCCAGCGTATCGCGCGTCCGGTACCCATCGGGACGGATACGCAGGGTGTACTGGTGATAGACGTGGGTGCGGTCCGGCGTCACGCCTGGCGTGACGATGCCCGGGCAGCCGGCGAACAGCGCGTCGTAGCGGGCCGCGGCGGCCTGGCGGGCGCGTGCGAAGCCGTCGAGATGCCGCAGCTTTACCCGCAGGATGGCGGCCTGCAGGGTATCAAGCCGGCTGTTGATGCCCACTACCTCGTTGTAGTATTTGCGCCGCGAGCCGTGGTTGGCGATCATCTGGACCCGCTCGAACAGCGCGGCGTCGTTTGTGAGCACCGCGCCGCCGTCGCCAAAGGCCCCGAGGTTTTTAGAGGGGAAGAAGGAGAGCGTGCCGAGGTCGCCCAGATACCCGACCGGCGAGCCGCGATACTGCGCGCCGATGGATTGCGCGTTGTCCTCGATTACCCGGAGCCCATGCTGGCGCGCAATGGCCAGGATCGGGTCCATGTCGGCCGGCTGGCCGAAGAGATGCACCGGGACGATGGCGCGAGTCCGTGGTGTGATCAGCGCCTCGATACCGGTGGGGTCGATGTTGAACGTCGCCGGGTCGATGTCGGCGAATACCGGCACGATACCCAGCAGCGCCGCGGCTTCGGCGGTGGCGATGAAGGTAAAGGCGGACGTGATGACCTCATCGCCGGGCTGGAGGTCCAGCGCCATCAGGGCGAGCTGGAGGGCGTCCGTCCCGTTTCCCACGCCGATGGCATGGGCGCCGCCGAGGTAGGCGGCGAGTTCGGTTTCGAAAAGAGAGACCGGCTTGCCTTTGATGAAATGCGTCGAGGAGAGGACCTCGGCGATGGCGGCATCTATTTCCTCCCGAATGGCGGCAAGTTGCCCACTCAGGTCGACCATCTGAATCTCGTTCATGGTGCTACATCCTTCCAGCCCTGGTTCTCGAGGAGTTGGTCGCCGGGTACATCCTTGAAGCGGCGCGCCGGCACGCCGGCAAAAACGCTGCGTGGCTCGGTGTCGTGTGTCGCGAGTCCGCCGGCGGCAACCAGCGAGTCGGGAGCAATCTCGATGCCGGGCAGAATCACAGCGCCCACGCCGACCCGTCCACCGCGGCGGATCGTGACGCCGGCGAAGTGCTTGAACCGCTCTTCGGACCGCCCCACGAAATTGTCGTTGCTGGTGAGTACGCCGGGTGCTACGAACACCCGGTCTTCAAGCGTAGAATAGGCCGTAAGGTACGCATTCGTCTCGAGTTTGCAGTAGCGCCCTACGGTGCATCGATTCTCGATCGCGACGCCTCGCCCGACGATCGTAAAATCACCTATGGTCACCTCTTCCCTGATGGTGGCGAGGTCGGCCACAAGCACGTTGGCGCCCACGGTGCAGCCGGCATACAACACCGTGTTGGCGCCGATCAGGCATCCGTCTCCCACCACAAGCGGCGGTTGGGCCGTAGCCTGTGTGACGGCGCTATTGAGGGAACGCATCGGTTGTTTGCCGAGGGTGGCGTGGTCGTCGATCCGTACGTTGTCGCCGATGGTCGTGCCATGGTGAATCACCACATGGTGACCGATCTGGCAGTTGCGGCCTATGCGGACGGAGTCGCCGATTACGCAATAGGCTCCAAGGGTAGTGCCGACCTGTATCATGGCCGACGCGGCGATCGAAAGAGACGGGCTTGTCGTCATGCCTGAGTCGCTGGCTGAGGTGAATGCGGGCGCGGGTGCGCGGGGGGGATGGGTCCGTGAATGGACCTTTGGAGTCGCCCAGGGGTCTATTTTGTCTCGGGGATCAGAAATGATGCCATTGCGCCTTGTAGGAGAAGCCCCCTTCGATTGTTCCATGGCCGGCCTGTGGCTAGTCATTGACAAAAGAGGCTGTGTAGTAGGCAATAGCAACAAAAAAAAACCGACGTGCGCCAACCCTTCAGGCGACCGTTAACATCGACATAGGCGTCTTACACGCCGAAAGCCGTTGCTATACGACATCGATTATGGAATCAACGGACCAATTTTCTGTCTGGTGTAACCGGATCAAAACATCAGATCGAAGAGCATTTGAAGACGTATTTCGTTCGACCCATGATGCGTTAATCCGTTACTGCATGACGTTCACCCGGAGCGCGCCAGCATCCATGGACATCGTCCAGGATGTTTTTGCCAAGCTGTGGGAAGTACGACATACCCTGGATCCAGATCGTTCACTCAAGGCTCTCCTTTACCGTATGGTGCGAAACCTGGCCTTTAATCATCACCGCGACGCCAAAAACCGAGAAGCCAAACACACCTCGATGTCCGAGTACGTCTCGGAATCCGTTGATCGTCCGGATGAGGTGGTAGGCTCGGAAATGTTGGAGACCCGGCTGCACGCGTGGATCGATGAGTTGCCGGATCGGCAACGCGAGGCATTGACGCTCAGCCGATTTGAAGGACTGAGCCACGAAGAAATCGCGGCGATGATGGAAATTTCGCCTCGAACGGTTAATAATCACCTGGTCAAAGCGCTCAAACACATTCGAGATCAGATTCGCGCTTATGAACCCAACCTGTTGAGTCATGAAGGCTGATCGAAAGCATCCCGCGCGGTTTCCGGAGGAACTGCGTCGACAAATCGTCGAAGAAGATCCAGGAGCCATTTCGGAGCTGGAGCACGTATGGCAGCTCCTTGAGGGAGCCACGCCGCACTATATGCATCAAGTGGCCGACGCCGATGAAACATGGCGTCGACTCAACGGCTCGTTATTCGGAGAGACGCCGGCCTCGGCGGCCCGACTCGATCGGGCCGCATCGCCTCCATCACGGGTTCGATTGCGCCATCGCTGGCTGGTGGGTGCAAGTGCGGGCGCAGCGGTTGTCTTGATGCTGCTAGCCTTTTATACGCTCGTGCCCGTGCGGCACTCTGCGCCGATGGGCGGAATTCTCGCCGTTACGCTGCCCGACGGCTCGCGCGTGGAGTTGAACGGAGGGACCAACCTTTCGTACGACCGGGGCCTGGGCGCCGGCCTGCTGAGTCGGTCCGACGTACGGCGCGTCCATCTGGAAGGGGAGGCGTTTTTCGATGTCGTGCAGGATGGACGCACGTTTACGGTCGAGACGTTTAACGCAACCGTTCAGGTGCTCGGAACGGAGTTCAACGTAAAAAGCTGGTCGACCAGCCCTTCGAACGACACGCGGGTCGCTGTGAAATCGGGCCATGTCCGCGTATCGCCGGGACATGTGGATCTGTTGGCGAATCAATCCGTTCGCATCTCAGCGGCCGACGAAGGACAGAGCATCCGCCAGGAGGACGATCTGGACCTTGTGCTCAACTGGCGTAAGCGCGGGTTTTCGGTGCTCGGCGAGCCATTGCTTGCGGCTTTTATGCAGATGGAGCGGCAATACGGAGTCGAGATCGACGTGAATACAACGCTGGATCCACAGATTCAGATTGTGTATTACCGAAACGAACCGAGCCTGGAGTTGCTTCTGGGGGATCTGAGCGCCGCGCATGGCCTGAAATTCAGGAAGACCTTACGAGGGTATGAAGTATACCGCTAACGGGTGTTTGCGCGGCGTTGTGGATCTTTTTATGGCCCTGTCATGCCTGGCGGCGGTCGGAGCGGCCGCCCCCGTACGGGCGCAACAGGTGGTTTCGGAGGCATATATCGTACAGGTCGACGAGGGCCGATACACGGTGAAGGCGCAGGGTGTGCCACTGGTGTATACCCTTCAGGAGTTGGTGACGGTGAGCCAACTCAGCCTGTTGTACGACCCCGCGCTCGTACGCGATCTCGATACGTTCTGCGTGGCGGAAGCTGTCGACGTGGAAGCCGTGCTGCGCTGTCTCCTCAAGCCGGCCCGGCTCGACTTCTACCGGCTGTCCTCTGGGACGTATGTGCTGCGCGAGGGGGTGCATGAGCGGCCCCTGTACGGCCAGCTCGCCGGCATGGTCGTCGATATCGATACCGGCGAGCCTCTGCCGTATGCCAGCGTCGTTCTGGCGGACGCAAAAACAGGCACGGCGACGAACGAAGCTGGCCTGTTTACCTTCAGCACACTGCTTCCCGGCCGGCATCTGATCACAGCCACCTACCTTGGCTACCAGGCCATGTCGGACAGCGTCTTCGTTCCGGCGGGGGGGGAGGCGCGTTCTTATTTCTACCTCAAGCCGAAAGCCATCGTCTCGGATCCGATCGTGATCAATGGCCTACAGCAGCGGCTACCGTCGCGAACGATAGGGTCCGGCGAGGCGAATGTGGCGTTGTTCGATGACGCCGGCGGTAATTTTGCGACCGACGTAACCCGCGCGATCAACCAGGTGCTCGGCGTCACGCTGCGGTCGCCTCTGGCGGATCTACACATCCAGGGCGGGGAGTCCAGTGAACATCAGATGCAATTGGACGGCGTACCGGTATTTAACCCCGTTGCGTTGGGTCGCTTCCTGGGTGCGTTTAGTCCTCTCTCTATCGGCCGGCTGACGGTTCAAAAAGCTGGCTTCGGCGCACGATACGGCAGCCAGCTCTCCGGGGTGGTCCAGGCGGAACATAGCCTGGTGGGGCGACGCGAGGAGCGCCTGACGGCGCTTAGCGATCCACTGAGTGTGAACGTCCGCGGGAACGGTACCCTGCGGCTGTCTCCGGTGGTTCAGGGTCCGTTGATGGTGGCGGTGCGAGGCGCCCTGTGGGATGTGTATCGTGCGGGATCCCTCAATCAGCTGATCCGCGACTGGAACGGGGTCGATCCCGCGCTCACCGCGCAGTTCTTGAGGCAACCCTACGGGGGCGCGGCGTATACTCCGCGAGAACAGACGCCGGAGATCGCCTTTTCCGATATCCATCTGGCCACCCGGCTTCAGACGGGGGTGTTCGGCCGGCTGTATGTCTCCGGCTATCGTGGCTCTAACACGCTGGCGACGGATCTGGTCGCTGACGTGCGTTCGACGCTCACACCGCCTGATCCCGCGCATCTATTGCTCACCCGCGACCGGTATGCGTGGGACAACAGCAACGGTCAAATCCGTTACGAGTGGGTTGGCGGCTCGCGTCTGCTGGCCAGCGTTCGGCTTCGCGGGAGCCGGCACACGATGTCGCACGACTATGGGCTGGTGGATGAGCGCGCGATCGGCGTCGCGGGTCTCGAGGCTCTGGAAGACAGCCTGAATGAAGGCGGGATAGCGCGGGATAGAAACGAGATTTCCGAGGTGGCGCTCGGGACCACGCTCGATTACAGCCTCTCATCCACCGACCATATCGAGGTCGGGTTCGAGGGCATCCACAGGACAAATGCCATTCGACTGAACACGCCGTTTTTTCAACAGACCGATGCGCTTGCCGAAAGCTGGTTGTGGGCGGGGTATGCGGAGCTTCGGCGCTCTCTCGGCATGAATCTACAGATGGATCTCGGGCTCCGCGCTTCGTATCTACCTCACCAGGCGACACCTTTTCTCGAGCCTCGGGCGGCATTAAGGTACGATCTGTCGGGATCTCAAGGGGCTGTCTACGCGGTTCGTGTGGCCGCCGGCCTGTACCGCCAGTTTGTAGCCGAGTTCGACCTCAGCAGTGTCGGCCCGACGGCGCTTGCGCCCTCGGTGCGGTTCTGGTACCCGGTGGATGAAACGTTGCCGTTGCCGAAGGCCTATCATCTCGCCGGAGAATTTTTATGGACGCCTTTTGATGCCTGGAACGTACGGATCGAAGCGTACCAGAAATGGCAGCCCGTGCTGCTCGCGGTAAACTATCCGACGCTGTTGGGGCTCGGTCCTCAGATTCCCGACGCCGCCCGTCACGCCCACTTCATCGAGCCCGCCAGCGGACGCGCTCATGGCGCCGGCGTCCGTATCGAGCGGGAGGGAGTGAGGGCCTGGCAGTCCGTGTCGTACAGTTACTCGGCTTCGTACCGCACGTACGCATCGCGCTTCGATGGCCGAGAAGTGACCTCTCCATGGAATGAACCACATCGCCTCACCATGGCGAGTGATTGGTACCTGACCTCCGCGCTGCTCGTACGCGCGCGGTGGCACGGCGTATGGGGGCGCGCCTGGGGCTTTCGCCGGGCCTATTATGACTGGTTGAATGCACACGCCGGTGCACGGGCGTTTCCTCCCTTCGACCTCTCACAGCCCGATGACGCCGATCACCGATTGCCGACATACGTGCAGTTGGATCTGGGGATGTCGTACGGCCAGGCGTTGGGAGGCGTCCATCTTCAAGTCAGCGTGGATGTGATCAACGCGCTCGATCGCCGTAATGTCGTTGATTGGAGCCTCAGCCAGGTGGGCGAGACGTACGAACGGATCGCCCGCACCATGCCGGGCTTGACACCGGTATTCACGATCAAGGTGAGTTACTGATCAGATCCGTCTGGCTCTTCATAGCAGAGTACGAGGCATTACATACAAAAAAGGCCCACTATCCGTTGAAGATAGCGGGCCTTTTGCAGATTAATGGCGTGCGTCTCTGGCGCTTAGTTCAGCGACTTGAGTTCCTCGATGTAGTGCTCGGCCAGCGGCTTGTAGCTACCAAAAGCCGCATTTTCGAAGGCGACGCGGGCTTCCGCATTGGAGCCGGCGTACATGAGCGATTCTCCCTGAACGAAGTAGATCTTCGCCTTGTCGCTCTTGCTTCCTTTGTGCAGATCGAGGGCCGTGTTGGCGGATTCGATGGCCTTGGGATAATCGCCCATCGCCTTAAACGATTCGGCGCGGTAGTAGTGGACATCGGCGTCGGCCTCGACATAGAGTTCCATCTCATCGAGCGCGTCCAGCGCTTTCTGTGCATCCGTGCGCGCGGGGTTGCCGTTGTTGCTACTCAGCGCCGAGGAGGCCGTGAAAATGTAGTACCCCCGAATGGTGGCTTCGGCCGCCTGCGCGGACTTCCGGTCATCCATCGCCATTACGCCCTGTAGCAGGGGGAGGGCTTCATCCATTCGGCCCATTTTCTCCATCGCTTTGGCCTTGCCGTAATGGTTGGGCACGTAACTGTTGTCGTGCTCAATACCCTTTTGGTGGTGCGTCAGCGACTCCTCGTATTTCTCTCCCTTGAAGGCCTGGATCCCGCGGGAGTTATCGAGCTGGGCGAGCACCTTGCTCGACTTTGTAACGACTTCGGTGTCGCCGGCGGCCTGCGCGAGCGGAAGGGTCGACTCGAACGCCGCATAGGCTTTGTCGTACTCCTTGGCTTTGGCCGCTTCCAAAGCCTCGTTGTACTTCATCTTATACTCCTGGCCTTCCTTTAGACGCGTTTCAGTATCCTGGCCAGCGGCGGGTGAGGCAGCCAGAAGGGCGACGAGGGTGGCGCATGCAAATAGTCGTGTGGTGTGCATCAGGGCACGATACGTCGGACTCATAGCCATGGAAACAAGGGTTTTAGGTGAAAAGGTGACCTTGATGTAATCATACGAATGGGAGTGCAAGGACCGGCCCAAACTGGCCGAGGCGCTACTCCATCGCGTGTTCGTGCGATCAACGGGCTGTTTCTGCGTCATTCAGAGGGAATTTAAACGCTAGCCTGCACCCGGTGACGATCGAACGAGCGTCAGAATATGTATACAAAAGGCTACAGATTCTGATCGTCATCGCCTACGCGATTACCGTACACGGGCCGGCATCCGGCCATCGCCAGGCAGCCCTTCATGGATTACGCGGCCCCAAGGTACGCCAGCCGCAGCATTGCATCAAGGCAGGCGTGATTCCCCGTGCACGAGACTTTCATTAAATGAAAGAAGACCGCCTCGGAATGTCCTGGGCGGTCTTCTATAGACCAATGGCCGATGGAATGGTTGCCGTCGGTATTAGTTGTTCTGCGTTTCCTCGAGTTCCTCGCGGTACTCTTCCGTCGCATAGATGGCTACTTCAACGCGGCGGTTCTGGGCGCGGCCCATGTCCGTATCGTTAGAGGCAACCGGCTGCGTTTCGCCATTGCCGGCGACACTCATACGGTCCGCCGTGATGGCCTGGCCGAGCAGGTAGGAGGCTGCCGAGTTGGCGCGCGTTTCCGAGAGTTTCTGGTTGAATTCCTCGGAGCCGACGCTGTCCGTGTGGCCGGCGATGAGGATCTCCGTGTTCGGATACTCCTTCAGGCTGTTCGCCAGGTTATCCAGGTTGGTCTTGGCCTGAGCGGAGAGATCGGCCTTGCCGAACTCGAACAGGATGGCGGAATCGAACGTGATCTGGATGCCCTCGCCGACGCGTTCGACCTTGGCGCCTTCGAGTTCTTCCTCGAGTTCCTCGGCTTGCTTGTCCATCTGCCGGCCGATGATCGCGCCGGCCGTGCCGCCGACCGCGGCGCCGACGATCGCGCCCGTGGCCGTCTTACCCGTCGCCTTGCCGATGATCGCGCCAACCGCGGCGCCGGCGCCGGCGCCGATGGCCGCTCCCTTGCCTGTCTTATTCATGTTTGCACACCCCATGAGGGTGAGCGATGCCGCGAGAATGACAAAAAATCCTTTATATAAAGCGTAGTTGATCTTCATGGCTTCCAATGTCGTGGTGAGTGGGTGCCTGCCGTTGAATAATGCAGGCCCGAACCGATACGTTGGGCATCTGTCAAGGATGATGCCAATCCCCGGCTCCCGGGTGGTGCTTCGTGCCCCCAGATGTGTCGGGGATGAGGTGTATAAGGTACTCATGGGAAGCGAAAGAGGCTACCGCGGCCCGGTTTAAATATTCGAACGCACTTAAATAACCGATAGGGCGCGCGCGATATGGGGTTGTTTATCCTGAATCCAGTCCGCTGGATGGCCGTACTGGGCCGAATGATGGACGCAGGAATACACCCTGATGAGTCCGCATCCACGCGTGGCGCGTAAGTAAAAATGAACGGTAGGAAGCCCAATTCTGAATGTGACGTATAAGGCCCGATTCTACTGGCAAATCCCCTCTCATTCCCGTCGTTTCTATGAAATTGATCATTCCGATGGCCGGGCGAGGCACCCGCGTACGGCCGCATTCATTGGTGACTCCCAAGCCTTTGCTGGCTGTGTGCGGCAAGAGCATGGTGGAGCGCATTATCGACACCTTTACCCGCGTGTTGCCCCAACCGATCGATCAGGCGGTATTTATCCTCGGCCCTGATTTTGGGGAAAATGTGCGTGATCAATTGCGAGCGACCTGCCGAGAGCGGGGCATGGAGGCGCACTTTGCTGTCCAGGAAAAAGCACAGGGGACGGCCCATGCTGTCTACTGTGCCGGCGATCATCTGAGTGGCGAGGGCATTGTCGTATTTGCGGACACATTATTCGACATGATGCCGGGCATCAACCTGGCCGGCGCGGATGTCGTGGCCTGGGTTAAACACGTGGACGACCCGAGCCGCTTCGGCGTCGCCGTGCGGGATGGGGAGCGCATCAAGGCGTTTGTCGAAAAGCCGCAGGACCTCATCTCGAACGAGGCGCTCATCGGCATCTATTATGTCACCCACCTCGAGATTCTCCGCGAAGCCGTCGATTCGATGGTGCGGAACGATGAACGGGGCCCGACGGGCGAGTTTTACCTTACGGACGCCTTTGATAAATTGCTGAAACAGGGCTATGTGTTCAAGACGGCTACGGTGTCCGAATGGCTCGACTGCGGCACCATTGAGGCGCTCATGGATACGACGAAGACGATCCTGTCCAAGGAGTCGAACAACCTGCACCACGGGTCGGTCCATAACAGCATCATCCACGATCCGGTATATATCGGTCCGGGGGCGCGGGTAGTCAATTCGGTCATAGGCCCCTATGTCTCGATCGAGGAGGGGTCGGAGGTGACGGGCGCGATCATTCGCGACAGCATCATCTTCGCGCACGCCCGCGTCGAACACGCGGTGCTGGCCAACTCGCTTGTCGGGCAGAACGCCCGCGTGGTGGATCGCCCGAAACGCATCAACGTAGGCGATCACGCCATCATCGAATAAACACGCCGGCGCCATGGTACGTTACCCGGCCGGGCTGGAAGCAGCGCTCGGCTTCGACATGCTTCGGGAGCGACTCCAGGAACAGGCCATGAGTCGCGCCGGCGTTGAACGCCTTGCCGCGATGAAGCCGTTGCAAGGCGAAACGGCCACGCGCGACGCCCTCCAGCGTGTCGCCGAATACCTGGATGCCCTCCGATTCGACGACCGGGTGCCCTTCGAGGCGGTGCCCGATATCCGCGACGCGTTGTCACAGATCGCTCCGGAGGGCGCCTACCTGGAGCCCGACGCCCTGCTGGAAGTCCTCCGCACCCTGTCGGTCATGCGCCTCCTGCGGCTGTATTTCGTCCAGCGCAGGGAGAAGTATCCCGCCCTCGCGCGCGACGCCGAGACGCTCTGCGCCCTGCCGGCGGTCGAAAAACGGCTTCGCGACACGGTGGACGACGAGGGCCGCATCCGGGAGCAGGCTTCGCCGGAGCTACGCCGGATCCGCGACCGCCTCACCCGCCGGCAGGCGCAACTCCGCGAAACGCTAAATCAGGCACTCCGCCATGCCATCGGACAGGGCTATGCGACGGAAGACCAGCCCACCCTTCGCGGTGGACGCATGGTGATCCCCATTCGGGTCGAGGCCAAGCGGAAAATCGCCGGCTTCGTGCACGACGTCTCCGCGACGGGGCAGACCGTGTATGTGGAGCCGGCGGACTGCCTGGACATGAACAACGAGGTCCGCGCCCTCGAAGCGGAGGAACGACGAGAGATCATCCGTATCCTGCGCGAGGCGACCTCGGCCGTACGTGAACAGCTTCCAGCGGTACGCGCCGGCCTGGATCGCCTGTGGGCGTTGGATGCCATCCAGGCGCGCGCCCGGCTGGCGCAGGCGATGGACGCCGTCGTCCCCGAACTGAATACGGAGGGCATCGTCGACATCCGGGGAGGGCGCAATCCGGTGCTGGCTCTGCGATTCGCCAGGCCGGCCGAAGGCGCCGATCGCCGCGTCGTGCCGCTCAACCTGGCGCTGGGTGAGGCCTTTAACACTCTCCTGATCACCGGTCCCAATGCCGGCGGTAAAACCGTCGCGCTGAAGTCGGTAGGGCTTTTTGCCCTGATGCTCAGCTACGGGATGCCGCTGCCTGTCGACCCCGCCACCCGATTCGCCCTCTTTACCCATATCTTCGTGGATATCGGCGACGGTCAGTCGATCGAGGAAGATCTATCCACCTTCAGCTCGCACATCGCCAACCTGCGCCACATGCTGGCGCACGCCGGCCCCTCGACGCTGATCCTGATCGACGAAGCGGGCACTGGCACCGACCCCGCCGAAGGCGGCGCCCTGGCGCAGGCCGTGCTGGAAGCACTCACCCTTCGCGGCGCCCGAACGATCGCGACGACCCACCACGGTTCACTCAAAGCATTCGCTCACGAGACGCCTGGGGTCGAAAATGGATCGATGCAGTTTGATCAGGAGTCGCTCACGCCGACGTATGTCTTCCTCCCGGGCATTCCGGGCTCGTCGTATGCCTTCTCGATTGCGGAACGACGAGGACTCGATGCAGACGTGCTCGGCCGCGCCCGTGAGCTGGTCGGGCACGAGAAAACAAATCTGGAAGACCTCATCAACACGCTGGAACGTCGCTCTGCGCTCCTGGATGATCAGCTACGGACCACCGAAAAAGCCGGCGTGGACGCGCGCGCGGAGCAAGCGAAATACCGGCAGCTCCACCAGGCCCTGCAGGAGCAGAAACTCGACCTGAAGGAAAAGGCGCTCGAGGAGGCCGAGGCAGTGATCCTGCAGGCCAATGCGCAGGTGGAGCGCACGATTCGGGAGATCCGCGAGAGCCAGGCGGCGCGGGAGACGACCCGTGTGGTGCGGGCGGAACTGGAGCAGCTGAAGGAAACCGTGCAGGCGGAGAAGCAGCAGGTGAAAAAACGCCGGCCGTCCCGCTCCCGGCCCGCGCCGGCCGAGTTGCCGGCCGATGCCGTTACCGCGGGCCCGCTTGCCATCGGAGATCAAGTGGTGCTGGATGGCGGGACCACCACCGCGGAACTGCTCGGGATCGAGGGGAAACAGGCCACGATCATGGCCGGCTCGATGCACCTGCGGGTGGATGTGAAGCGGCTGACGAAAGTCGCCGGACCCCGCCGGCAGCAGGTCACTGTCCGCCACCTCGCCTCCGACCCCATGCAGATGAGCGCCCTGCGCGCCCGTCAGCGGATCGACCTCCGCGGCCAGCGGGTCGACGAAGCCCTCTCCGAAACCGCCCGATTCATCGACGAAGCCATCGCCGCCAACCTCAATCGCGTCGAAATCCTCCATGGAAAAGGCACCGGCGCACTCCGCGCCGCCATCCACGAGTACCTCACCCAGACCCCCGAAGTCACCCGATTCGAAGACGCCGACTGGGAAGGCGGCGGCCCGGGTGTGACGCAGGTGTATTTTTGAGTGAAACGCGGAGCGTTTCACGGGTTTAAGGTTCAAGGTTCAAGGTTCAAGGAAATGCGCCCCTCCTTGAACCTTGAACCTTAATACTGTGGACAGTTTTTGCGTATTTGAGCCATTCCTGTTGATCAGGCCCCTCCTCGGATCGAGGAGGGGCAAATCCCGTCGGAGCGAAGCGTTGACGGGATGGGGAGGAGCGAATCGATACGGGGCAGATGCGTCAAACGGCGCCCCGCCATCGCTGCCTGAATTTTCGCAAACTCGGCTCTCGGGTCGAGTTACAAAAAAATGATCTACGTTGACGCCGGGCTTTACTCCTCCCCGTTCTGACTTCGATAAATCGATGTCAGAACTCGCCCCTCCTCGGCCCGAGGAGGGGCCTGATTCTCCATGCGGCAACGCTCTGCTCGGTAAACGGTCCGAGGTATTAAACCTTGAACCCTTCAGATCCGAATATTCGCCACCGACAGCGCCAGCATGTACCGGGCGCCGCCGCCGACGAGCTGGGATTTCGGGGTGGCGGCGAGGCCGATATTGATGTCGTAGACTGGGGTCAGGATGCCGAACCCGAAGCCGAGGGTCATGGCGCCGCCGCCGCCGACGCGGACACCCGTGCGCAGCGGGATGGAGTACCGCCGGCCGGGGCTGAACGATAACCCGGCGTGTAAGCTGGGCGCGCGGGACATGTTGCCGGCCTCCGTGTTGAGCGCCATCGAGCTGCCGCCGTTGAGCACCAGGCGGCCGTCCATCTTGTGCCACGAAACGCCGGCGTGCATGACCGTCGGGAGCGACGTCGTGAAGGCGCCGGGCCAGCGTTCGTAGGTCTCGTAGGTATCTTCCACCAATTCGGTTAAGACATCCTCGGCATAGGCCCCGAGGTCCCCGTCGAACTCGTCGTTCAGCCGGTCGTCGTTCACATCCAGCCCGCCGAAGTGTAATGTCTGCGTGCCCGAGACGACGGCGTCCGCGTTGCCGGACCAGCGGACGAAGCCGAGGTCGGTGAGGCTGAAGGCGAAATAGAGATCGTTGTTGTACTCGTGCGTCACGCCGAGGTCGAACCCGAAGCCTTTGCCGGCGATGAACGACGACGGGTTGCCGAAGTCGGTCGGCGCGGCATTGGACAGGAAGCCGGAGTCTTCGAAGACGGTGAAGGCTTCGGCGGCGTCGGCGGCGAGCGGGCCGGCGAAGCGCGTGACGTAGCTGACGTCATGCGTGATCGAATGGTTCGCGATCGTGACGTCGGACCCCAGCCAGCCGCGGGCGTAGTGGTGGCCGAGGACGAATTTGGGCGCGATGCCGAAGGTGTAGCGGTAGCGGGGGAGCAGGTGGCTGTAGGCGAACGAGATCTCCGTGATGGCCATCGACTGTGCGTCGACGTTCAGCGGGAGCCGTGCGTTCTGGTTGGTGCCTTCGAGGAGCAGCTCGAACAGCCCGCGGCTGACGCCCAGCTGGTTGAAGGTGCGCGACCGGACGGCCATGCCTGCGGCCCAGTTGTTTCGGTTACGGAAGACAAACGCAAACGGCACGACGTCGGTCGCGACACCTACCTGGCGGACTTTCCCCTTGCGGTTGGAGCCGAACCAGTCGTCGAGCATCACATCGACTTCTTCCGGCGCGATCACGTTGCCGCCGGTGAAGTTGTTCGTGTAGTGGTCGAACTGGAGCAGGCCCCCGCCCCCGAAGGCCTGGAGGCCGCCGAGGGAAATGACCACCCGGGTTCCGCGCTCATCGTACCGGATGTTGGCCGGGTTCAGGAAGAGGGCTTCCGTGTCGCGGACGTAGGCCGCGCCGCCGCCGCCGGTGCTGAGGGTGGCGGCGCCGCGGAGGTCGTATTGCGCGCTGGCCGTCTCAGGCAGCAAGGCGACGAAGATCGCGGCGATGATCAAGAGAGTGAGAAGTGGTTTCATGCGATTAGCGAATAGCGATTAGCGATTAGCGAATAGCGAATAGCGATTTCTGGTTAGTCCAGCTTCACCGGGACATTGATGTCGAACCGGCCCTGAATGCTGATTTTGATGGTGTCGTTGGCGCGGAGGGTGGCCGGCGTGCCTTCATTCGTGCGCAGGGTAAGCCGGAGGCGGGCGGTCTGGCCAGCGCTCATGGTGCGCAGCTGGTCGTCGCTGATGGCGAACTCGAGCCGGCCCGAGCTGGCCTCGGTGGCGAGTCCGGCGGCGTCGGACTTTGCGGCGGAGAGCGCCCAGGTGTCGGTCGTGACCTCGGGAAGCGAGGCTATGGACAGATTGAGGACGTCGAAGATCTCCAGCGCGGCCTCGATGCCCAGCGGGATACCGTTGTCGTAGCTCACGATGAGCGAGGCGCCGTTGACGGTGGCTTCGGCCTCGGGATCGGTGAGGTCCTCGAGGCTCGACAGATCAAGGTCGAACACCTCTTCGTACGAGGCGTCTCCGGCGAGACTGACGGGGATGCCGGCGCTGAGGCCGGCGTTGAGCACATAGGGCTTCTCGAGCCGCACGCGCTGGCCATTCATGCCTAGTACGACGCCCTTGCCCACGTACCGCATTTCGCGCGGCAGGTTGCTGAGAAATTCGTCGAGGTTGGAATTGGCGTTGGTGATCCGGATCGTACGGGTGACGGGCTCGCCGGTGTTGGTCGTCCCGGGGATAGGGAAGGCGATCAGCTGCGACGCATCGACGGGCCCGCCGTTGAGGAGGAACTGCTGCGCCATCGTGTCAGATGAAGCGACGGCCAGGTCATTGCGCCCCCCGAGGAAAATCTGCTCACCATCGTCTGTCACGCCCAGCATGGCGGCGTAGAAGACCATGTCCGCGCCGAGGTTGGTCTCGATCGAAAACGTCAACTCGGTGCCGTTAAACGCCAGGCCGTCGATTTCGAGGTCGCGCACCGAATCCAGGCTCCCGAGGTCCATTACGTTGGCCTCGGCATTGTTGAAGAGGTCGAGCTTGTCGTCTTCGTCTACATCGTCCGTCATGGAAACGGAGATCGGATCCATGACCGCTTCGACCTTGGCGATTTCCAGGCCATCCGGCGCCAACGAGGCGCGGATTTTATCGGCGACGTTGAGTTCGCTGGGGAGGCCGCTGTCGCTGACGCCATAGACGTGGTAGACGGTGTGGTCGACGGTCGGGTAGATACGGACGCCGGCGAGGTCGACATCGATGTCCCGGCGGGTGGTTGAGCGCTTTAGGCCGGTGTAGCGCCGTCCATTAGGGTTTTCGCTGGGCCCTTCGAAGGTGATGACGAGCGAATCGGCCGGCGTGTACGGGGCGACGCGGAAACCGGGGAGGGTGAACAGGAGCCGGTCGAAATCGAGGTCCATCTCGTTGATCAGCTCCTCGATGATTAGTGTTCCGGATTCGAGCTGGACGTAATCGTTCGCGGTTTCGAAGCGAACATCATCCACAGTGATGTCGATGATCCCGTTGCTGGTGAATACCTCGGAATCCGGCATAAAAAAGAGATCGTCGACTAACACAATGCCTTCGATCGAGGTGTAAATCGCATCGGTGTGGCTGATCACGGTGCTCGAGCCGGCGCCCGGGCTGCTGGCGAGCACAATGACGTCGATTTCGTTGGCTATCGGGGCGCCGGCGAGGGGGAAAACCAGGGCGAGGGTGCCGTTGGCCGGAATGGTGATGTTGGTGCCGGGCGGGAGGTCATCGAGTTCGAGCATCGTGCTCGGCGCGGCGAGGTCGCCCACGGGGCCCAGGTTGCGGACGGTGAGGTCCGTGAGCGTGACGCCGATCGGGAGGCTATTTTCGAGGGTGATTGTAAGCGTGCCGCTGGCGGCGAGGATGCCGGTGAAGTCGGCCCCGTCGCTGTTGAGCACGATGGCTTCTCCGGAGGCGTCGATGTCTGTCTGCGCGGAGATGCCGGACACGTGGGTGTCGGCATATTCGAGCGGCGAAACGACCGCCTGGAGCTGTACCCCCGTGGGATCCGCGTCGATGGCGCCGCCCCCCTGGCTGGTGCCGATCGCGAGGCGGTAGACGGTGTCGGATGTAAGCAGAGCGCCGGCGACGCTCATCGTGGCCGCACGCGAGGCGCCCGGTGCGACGGTTCCCGGAAAGGCAACGCGCGCGATTTCGAGGGTCGAGCCGCCGTTCGGGCGCTCGAGGATGACAGCCGGCGCACCTCCGCTGCCGTCGGTCAGGGTCGCCGTCGCGAGCCCGTTCTCGAGGGTGAACGTAAATTCGTTGGCGCCGGCGGTGTTAGCCGACAACGCGACGGCTTCGACCGTCACATCGGACAGCGACAGCAAGTTGACGATGGGGGGGATGAGCACCGTGCCGATCGGATACGAGGGAATGCCGGAGTTGACCGGGGCGGAGCCGAGGTCGATCTCGGGCGTGACGAAGAGGCCGATTTCCGTGCCGAAGGGCGTGGCGCTGAAGGTCTGGCTTTCGAGGGTGCCGATGCCGACATCGACCCGGATGGGGTCGAGTTCGATGGCGCCTACGAGGTCGTTCATGTCGCCGATCTCGAAGTCGTCCAGCTTCTGTTCGATGAGGAGGCGGTTGGTGGACGGCTCGACGGAGAACAGCGTGTCGAACGAGGCGGCGGTGGTGTCGATTAAGGCCTGGAGGCCTTCTTCGCCCGGGCCGAGCAGCACGTACGTTTTTTCGAGGAGCAGGGGGGCCCGTACACTCGTCGAGAGTTCAAAGTCGGGCCCTTCGGTGGGGATGTCGCACCGGGTGAACAGCAAGGCGGACAGGAGAAATAACGTTGCAGGTCCAGCTGCGCGTGTTCTGGCGTAGGATACCATGCCTGGTTTGCGTTTTAGTGCGCCGGCAATGAGAACCGGGCGCGCACAGTGAAATGCGCTGAGTGGGGTGGTGGGCTTTCTCCGGGGTTATCGGTGCAAAGCAGGCCGCCTAAAACGCGAGGGCGCGAGTTACCGGGAATCGTCCAGGAAAACTTACAGTGCCTGCCGGCGGTTGAAGCGAGAAATGGTCACTCTGGAAGCCGATAGGGCCATTATGCAGAAGGAGTCTTTTTTGCAGGAGGGCTACCTCACGAACATCGATCGTATTCGCCCTGCCTGTTACATCACACCCCACAGACATGCCGCACCGCACCCTCACACCATGTCCCATTGCAGGCACGCTCCGGGAGCGCGTGGGCCTATGAATCGAGAACCGAACACGCGCCTCCTGAGGGGGGTCATCCTGGCGCTGGTCCTGGGCTGCGCAGTCGTTGGCCCCATGCCGATCCACGCTCAGGATCTGTCGGATGACGTGCTACGGGAAGTGCAAAAGGCTATCACACGCGGCGACGCCGAAGGGTTGTCGCGCCATCTCGAACCGCGCGTGGATGTGTCGATATTTGGCGTCCAGACGTTGTACAGCCGCGCTCAGACCGAATATGTGATGCGCGCCTTTTTTCGCGATCATCCCCCCGAACAGTTTGTCTTGCAGCGGGCGGAAGAAGAAAAGGGGACATGGCTGGCTACGGGGCGTTATTGGAACAGAGGGGATGCCCACCCGTACCGCGTGACGTTGTTGCTCCGCCAGCGCTCGGGCGACGTGCTCATCCGCAGCATCCGAATCGAACATGTTCGTCCCTGAGCCCACCGCCACGCCGGCCTGGCGTCCCTCACCCGCATGATCGATTCACCCGTCCCCGCTCCCCGCAACGGCCGGCTACCGGCACGGGCGTTGGTCGCCATCGCCGGCGCGTTTGCCCTGCTGCTGGTAGGGACGCTGGCGCTTCGATACGGGGGGCTCGCCGCTGTCGAGCAGGATCTGGAGGCGGCGCAGCAAGAGGTTGTTACCCGCGCGTTCGAGGAGATCGAGGAGGACTGGGCGAGCTTGCAGCTGGACCTCATCGAGGAAGCGCGCCGATTGGCGTCCGAGCCCGACGTGTGGGTGGGCCTGTCGAGTTACGACGAGCGATCCGACGAGGCCGGCGTCGCTCGCCTGCTGCAATTTTTTGCGGATTACCGGGAAGCGGAAAGGGGCGCTATAGAGATCTATGGAACGGACGGGGCGCTCCTCGCCTGGAAGGGGCATAACGTCCGCCTCGATCGTTCGCCAGCCCGTGCGGCCGAGGCGGAGGGCTTCGATCTGGCGATGGTCGACGATGCGGGACTGCGCCGAGCGCTCACCCTCTGGTGGCCGATGCACGAGGCCGGCCGGCCGATCGGGGTGCTCCGCGTGTCCCGCCTCGTCGCCGCCCGGATGCCCGTCGAGAACCAGTACCTGCGCAGCTTCGATCAATCCGACACCTGGCGTCGGCTTACACGGCTCCCCGTTGAAGTGCGATACGACGATGTGTGGCCGGAAGTAGCCCATCAGCCCCACTGGCATATGCGGCAGATGCGGGATGTCCAGGGCGAGGAACAAGGCCGCATCTATCTCGAAGCGCCCGGGCCGACGGCGCTCGCCGTGGCGACCCGCCTACGGTACGCGGATCTGCTCGCGATCTGGGTCTCCGCCCTCCTGATCCTTGCGCTGGCTGTGTGCTGGCACTGGGTGTGGAATCACCCCCCGGGCGCCGCAACCAATGCCCGGCTGGCCGCATTCCTGATCGCACTATGGATTTCGCGGCTGGCGCTTTTGGCGCTGGAAGTGCCCGGCCGCTGGCAACGGGGCAAAGCCCCGTTGGCGCCCCTATTCGACCCCTCTCATTTTGCGTCGGACTACGGCTTCGGGCTCATGCAGTCCATGGGCGACCTGTTCACCACAGCCGTATTTGTGGCGCTTACCGGCGCGGCGTTGTGGCGGGGGGCCGACCGATCCGCCGGCCGGCCCGCCCGTGGCGGCCTGCCGGCGACGCTGGCGGGGCTGGGGCTGCTCGTCGCTATTCTTATACTGATCGCGCACGAGCAGGGCCAGATGATCCGCCATGCGGTGCTGGATAGCACGCTCGATTATTATGCCCGGACGGGGTTGCTGCCGGACCTCCTCGTGTTGTTTGTCTTCTGCGCGCTGGTGGTGCTGGCGCTGGGATTTGCCACCATCGGGGTGGCGCTCGCACGGCGCGTCTTCAGCCGGCTCCACGGCTCCGGTCCGCTCTCTCCGTTCATCTGGGGAGGCTTTGCCCTCGCCGCGGGGGCCTTGCTGGCGGTGTTTTATCGCCTCTATACGCCGGCGCAAGACGTGCCCGTCACCGCCACGCTCGGGATCATTCTGGTGGCCTGCGGTGGGGGATGGCTCGCAGCTCGCCACGACCCCGGCCGTCCGATCGCGCTGTACCTCCGCCGGCAGGCGGCCTTTATCCTCCTGCTCATCCTGCCGGCCTATCTCATGCTCAACCGCAGCATGCAGACGCAACTCCAGCTTCGCATGGTCGAGGCCATAGACACATTCGACGCCGAACGCGACCCCGGCGTGGTATTCGCGGTGGAACAGCTGCTCGACGAGACCCGTGAGGAGGCCACGGTGCGGAGCGAACTGGCCATGCCGGCCACATCGGGCCAGCGAATCCGCTTGAACGAAGCGCTCGCGCAACGGGTCGTCAGCTCGCCGCTGGCAAACCTCGGGACATACGAGGTGAGCCTCACGCTGTTCGACACCTCCGGCAGGGTGCGCGGCCGCTATGTGGAGGGAGAAGGCCCGGCCGAGGGGCCCACTATCGATGCGGCGGATAGCGATGACTTCCGGGTTCTCGTCCAGATCTACGCCGAAAGGGGTGACCCGGACAGCCTGATGGTGGAGCTGATGACGGGCCGGCGCATCGCGTCGCGTCTACAGTACGAGGGATTTGCTCCGCTCACCGCTCCCGACACGTCCGGCGCGGTGGTCGGCTGGTCGCTGGCGCGGATCGAGCCGAAGACCATCTTGCAAGACGATGCGGCGCTGTTTCCACGCGTCTTGCTGCCGGCGAGTGTACTCGATGTGCAGAGCACGTTCGCTATCGCCGAGTTTCGCGATCAGACGCTTTACCGTAACGTGGGTTCGGTATTCGGCAGATTCCGGCTTGGCGACGACGTATCCCGCAGCCTGCAGCTCGACCCGACCCTCTGGCGGGCGGAGTCGTCCGGTGATCGGGAATATCTGACGTATTACACGCGCCGGCTCTTCGAGGTCGCCGGAAGCACGCAGGGGTTATCCAGCCCCATGCGGGTGATAGCGGTCCGCGCGCCGGTGTTGCATCTGTTCGATCATCTCTATTACCTGTTGCGGATGACGCTGGCGTCTCTGCTCGTCCTCGCCCTGCTTTATGTGTTGACGCGTTTCGTACAACGCAAGGTAGAGGTGGTGCGCGTCCGATTTGCCGACCGGGTGCTAAACGCATTCCTGTCGGTCGGCATGTCTGCCGTGCTTGTCGTGAGTGTGCTCGGGCTGCAGGTCATCAACCGGGAGAACGAAAGCGCTATCCAGAGCTGGATCGACCAGGAGCTGGACCGTGTGGAGGAGAACCTCGCGCTCCAGGCCGAGGTTGGCGAGCTGCCCGGCGATGTGCTGGCGCGGACCAATATCAGCACGCTGGCGGCGGGCGTTGGGCTGGATCTCAACGTGTACCGTGGCAACACGCTGTTTACGTCCAGCCGGCAGCAGCTCGTGCGCGAACGTCTCATCGACACCCGCCTGCCTCCGGCCGCGTACGAACGGCTGTTTTTCGCCGGCGACCGGAATGCCTTCACGCACGAACGCGTGGGCACGTTCAGTTACCGCGCCGGCTACCGGGCGCTGCCGGACCGCGAGGGGCGGCCCGACTTCGTGATCTCAGTGCCAACGCTGCCCGAGCAGGAGCGCATCGAGGAAGAGCGTGCGCGGACGGTGGCTTATCTATTCGGGTCGTTGTTACTGCTGATGTTATTGGTGATGCTCACGGCCGGCCTGCTCGCCAATACCCTCACCCGCCCCATCGGCCGTCTCCGCGAAGGGCTCGAAGCCGTGGCGAAGGGTCGGTTCGAGCGGCCGCTGCCGGTAGAAACCGACGACGAAATCGGCGAGCTCGTCCAGACCTTCAATCAGATGCAGGAGCAGCTCGCGGAGAGCCGGCGTCGCCTCACCCAACAGGAGCGTCAGCTGGCCTGGCGCGAGATGGCCCGGCAGGTGGCCCATGAAATCAAAAACCCGCTCACGCCCATGAAGCTGTCCGTCCAACATCTCCGGCGCGCCTTCACGGATGCCCGCTCGCCGGCGAGCGCCGGCCAGGACGGAAAATTCGCGAGCCTGTTCGACCGGATCACCACCACCCTGATCGAGCAGGTGGACGCGCTCGCGCGCATTGCGAACGAGTTCTCCACCTTCGCGCGCATGCCCACCCAGAACCTCGAACCGCTCGATCTGAATGCCGTCATTCGGGAGGCGGTGGATCTCATGCGGGAGCAACAGGACGTTCAGATCGCCATCGATCTCCACCCGAACCCGCTGGTCGTGCTGGGCGACCGGGAGGAGCTACGCCGCATCTATATCAACCTCATCAAAAACGCGACCGAGGCCACCGAAGACAACCGCCCGAACCCCATCGCCGTGGCGACATCCATCCGCGCCGACGCCGGCGGCGCCATGGCCTACAGCACGGTGCAAGACCAGGGCGCCGGCATCGAGCCCGGCCTCCGAGGCAAGATCTTCGAACCCAACTTCTCTTCCAAGACCAGCGGGACCGGCCTCGGCCTCGCCATCGTCCGGAAAAGTGTCGAGGACCTGCGCGGGACCATCGGCTTCGAGACCGAAGTGGGTGTGGGGACTACGTTCTGGATCGTTTTACCTCTTTTGCCGGCTTCGTGAGGTTCGCCTGAAGATTATCGGCCGTTGATCGACTAATCGATGTTTGGTGTAGAACGATACTGTATCTTTGCCGGCTGGCGTTTTGCCCTTTTTTTCACCGACGTGCACGGCTCATGAGAGCGATTGTAATTGGCGCAGGCGAAGTAGGATTCGACGTGGCTCGCTTGCTCGCGCTCGAGCAGCACGATGTGACGGTCGTCGACATGGACGCCGCGGCGCTTGAAGCCGTGAGCGACAAGCTCGATGTGATGACCGTGCGGGGCGGCGGGACGTCTCCCGAGGTACTTACTCAGTGCGGGGTGCATAAAGCCGACATCCTCATTGCGGTCACAACGGTCGATGAGGTGAATATCATCGCCTGCATGATGGCGCGGCGCCTCGGGGTGGCCACGACAGTTGCCCGGGTGCGCAGCGACGTGCTGGGCGATTCGGGCTCCGTCATCCAGGCGTCGGATTTCGGGATCGACATCATCATCCATCCCGAAGAAAGCGCCGCCGCCGAGGTCATCCGCCTCATGCGACGCTCCAGCGCCACCGACGTCCTCACCTTCGCCGACGGCCGTCTCCATCTGGTGGGCATGCGCCTGGACGTGGGATCGCCGGCGATCGGAAAGTCCCTGCGCGACCTCGCCGAGGAACTGTCGGACATCCCCTTTCGGATTATGGGAATCGCCCGCGGCATCCGCACGATCATCCCCCGCGGCACGGAGCGGCTCCAGCGGAACGACCAGGTGTTTGTGCTCGCGCAGCCCAAACATATGCCGCACGTAGCCAGATTACTCGGCAAAAGCGAATCCCGCATCGACCGGGTGATGATCCTCGGTGGCACAAAAATCGGCGCCCGTGTCGCTTCGCAATTGAGCGGCGAGAAACACAAGAAACTGAAACTCGTCGAGCCGGATCGCGAAAAGGCCGAGTTGCTCGCGCGTCAACTCCCCGATGTCATGGTCATCCATGGAGACGCCACCGATATCGACCTGTTGGTCATGGAGGGGCTCTCGGAGATGGACGCGTTTGTGGCCGTGACGGACGACGAGGAATCCAACCTGGTCTCCTGCCTGATGGCAAAACACCTGGGGGTGTCCAAAACGGTTGCGCTGCTTTCCAAAGGGGCCTATGTGCCCATCAGCCAGGTGATCGGGCTCGACGCGGCGGTGAACAAGAAGCTGGCGATCTCGCGCGAAATCATGCGTTTCCTGCGCGGAAAACACGTACTTAGCGTAGCCACCGTGCACGGGCTCGATCTCGAGATTCTGGAGATCGAAGCGAACACGCGCGCACCGATCACGCGTAAGCCGCTATCCGGGCTCACGATTCCGGGCGACATGTTGATCGGCGCCATCCTGAACGGAGAAGGAGAGGTCGAGGTGGCTACCGGTGCGACGCACGTACAACCGGGCGATCGGGCCATCATCTTCGTTCGGCCGCACTTCATCCACGAGGCCGAGCGATTTTTCTCGAAGGCGTAATCCCCTCTCCATGGCTCTCCTATGATACTCAACGTCAAAGCCGTGGCAGGTACGCTGGGCGTGCTGTTTTTTTCCCTGGGCGTTGCGCTGGTATGTCCGTTGCTGGTTGACCTGATTTATGGCGAAGGGCACTGGCTCGCCTTTGCCGCCACGGCGGTGCTGGCGATGGCCGGCGGCGGCGGGCTGTGGTACCGCTGGGGAGGCCGCGGCAACGAATTGCGGACGCGGGACGGCTTTGCCATTGTGGCGTTCTCCTGGTTCGCGCTTTCGTTGCTTGGAGCTCTTCCATTTTACCTCAGCGGCACCCTTCCGTCGTACACCGACGCCTTTTTTGAGACGATGAGTGGATTCACCACCACCGGGGCTTCCATCCTCGGCGGAACGGACACGCCGCCCATAGAATCGCTGTCCCACGCCCTGTTATTCTGGAGAAGCCTCACCCACTGGATGGGCGGGATGGGCATCATCGTGCTCACCCTGGCGATCCTGCCCATCCTCGGCATCGGAGGGATGCAGCTGTTTAAAGCCGAGGTGCCCGGCCCGACGGCCGACAAGCTGACGCCGCGCGTTCGAGAAACCGCCCAACGGCTGTGGCTCATCTATGTGGGCTTCACGGTACTGCAGACCCTGCTGCTGTGGCCGGCAATGGGGCTGTTCGACGCCATCAACCACGCGTTCGCGACCATGGCCACCGGCGGGTTTTCGACGAAGAACAACTCGGTGGCAGAGTATGGATCGGGGTATGTCGACTGGGTGATTACGGCCTTCATGATCCTCGCCGGCGTGAACTTCGCCCTCCACTATCGTCTCCTTAAAGGGCGCTTCGGATCGGTGCTCAGGGATATGGAGTTGCACACGTACCTCACGATCCTCCTCGGGGCTACGGTGCTCATCACGATTTCGCTGATGCCGGCCGGCGAGCCGTTCGGCCGCGCCGTCCGACTCGCCGCGTTCCAGGCCGCATCCATCGTCACGACCACGGGCTTTGCGACGGCCGACTACGAATTATGGCCCCCCCTGGCCATGACGGTCATCTTTCTGCTTTTTTTCTCGGGCGGGATGGCCGGGTCCACGGGCGGAGGTATCAAGATCATCCGACACATTCTGATGTTCGAGAATTCATTCAAGGAGCTCAAACAGCTCATCCATCCCCGGGCGGTCCTGACCGTTCGCTTGAACGGGAAGCCGGTTTCGGAAGATGTGATGCGCAACGTGTTGTCGTTTCTGGTCCTGTATTGCGGGCTGGCGGGTGTCGGCACGCTGGTGATGGCGATGACGGGACTGGATGTCTTGAGCGCGTTCACCACCACGATCTCGTGCCTGGGAAATATCGGGCCGGCGTTCGGGGACTTTGGGCCGGCGGAAAACTATGCGTCTATATCCAGCTTCGGGAAGTGGTTTCTGTCATTCCTGATGATGGCCGGCCGGCTCGAAATCTTTACGGTGCTCATCATCCTGACTCCCGTCTTCTGGGAGCGGTGACGTCATGCTGCTACGCATCCACCACGCCGCCATCATCTGTTCGGACTACGAGGTCTCGAAACGCTTCTACGTCGACACCCTTGGCCTGCGGATCGTGGCGGAAAACTACCGGGAAACGAGGCGGTCGTACAAGCTGGACCTCGGGCTGCCCGACGGCGGTCAGATTGAGCTTTTTTCGTTCGACGGCGCACCGCCTCGCCCCTCGTATCCCGAGGCGCAGGGGTTGCGGCATCTGGCGTTTGCCGTCGACGATGTCGCGCAGGCCTCCGCCCGACTGGCGGCGCGCGGCGTGGTGATGGAGGCGATCCGGGTGGATGCCTATACCGGCCGGCGCTTCGTGTTTTTCGCCGATCCGGATGGGTTGCCGCTGGAGTTGTACGAGGCGTCGGCCGGCCCAGAAAAGCCCGGGTAAAGAAATTAGCCCGGCCTCCGATGTAAGAAGGATAACGTGCCCCCCGAAACCTTCTCCGTCGTCCCAGATGTGCCCGCCCCATCGTATCGCTGTCGCCCTCGTGGCCCTGTCGCTGGCCGGCTGCGCAAGCGCCCGGCCGTTTTCACCCGAGGCGGAAGAACTGCTCGTCTTCCGGCACAACCCGTACAACGAATACCTGTTGATGGTTTACCGCCACGCGGATGGCCAGACGCGCCACGTACTGCGCCAGTCGGGGGTATGCGAGTTGGTGGTGACCTATGAAGCCGATGGACCTATTCGCCTCAAAGTGCGGGGCGAACGCGAACGCACGATCGACATCCGCGAGGCCGCCCGTCTGACGCTTCGGATCGACACACTCATCAATGCGCGGGAGGAAGAGGGCGATGCGCTGACGTCGATCTGATACGCCGGTTGTTATTCGCCGCTGAAATCGCGGAAGCCGAAGTAGTGCAGGACGTATTTCATCTTCTCCGATTTTTGCACCCCGAAGCCCGGCAGCGCCTGGACACGTTTGCGGACGACCTCGAACGGAGCATTGTCGTTCCAGATGCCTGCCGCGTCGCCGGCATACTGCTCGGCGACAATCGCCGCAACGGCCTGTGTCATGTCCGCCATCTTATTTGTGAACCGATGCACGGCCGGCGGGGTGCCGAACAACACTTTGAAGGCCTCCGGGTCGTGCCCCGCGATCGTCTGCATGTCCAGATGCCCTAGCCTCTCGTGGAGTCGCTGCGGCCCGATAAACGCGTACTCGGCGCGGACACGCTGGTCGTACAACAGCCCCAACAACGCCGCATTCGGCGATTCGCGAATATAGGCGTCTGCCGCATGGTCGCCCGTGAGCGTGCCCTCCTCCTTGTATCGGTCCATCATGCGGGCAAGCCCGCCTTCAAGATGGCTGTAGTCGATGGGGGTCATGGTGGAAAGGAAAAAGGTAAAAGGAAAAAGGTAAAAGGAAAAAGATAAAAGGAAAAAGATAAAAGGAAAAAGATAAAGGGGAAAAGGTAAAAGGTGGAAGTGAAAAGTGAAAGGGAAAGTCCCCAAGGTTTTGCCTTTTACCTTTTACCTTTTACCTTTTCACTTTTTCCTTTCCCCAAGCCATTCCGCCGCCTGTCGGGCAAAATAGGTGAGGATGATGTCGGCGCCGGCGCGGTGGATGGCGGTTAGGGTTTCCAGTGCGGCGGTGCGTTCGTCGAGCCAGCCGCGTTGGGCGGCGGCCTTGATCATGGCGTATTCGCCGCTCACATGGTAGGCGGCGACGGGCACCTCCGCCACCTCGCGGATGCGGTGGATGACGTCCAGGTAGTGGAGCGCCGGCTTGACCATCACCATGTCCGCCCCTTCGTCGACATCCAGCCCGACCTCCCGGAGCGCCTCGCGGGCGTTGGCGGGGTCCATCTGGTAGGTCTTTTTGTCGCCCGGGATGCCGGGACGGGAGCGGGGGGCGGAGTCGAGCGCCTCGCGGAAGGGGCCGTAATAGGCGGAGGCGTATTTGGCGGAGTAGGCGAGGATGGCGCGGTCGGCGAAGCCGGCGTCGTCGAGTTCGCTCCGGATCGCCAGGACGCGGCCGTCCATCATGTCCGACGGGGCGATGATGTCCGCGCCGGCTTCCGCCTGGACGACGGCCATCTGCGCGAGGAGCTCCACCGAGGCGTCGTTGTCGATCTGCCCGTGGTGCACGACCCCGTCGTGGCCGTCCGACGAATAGGGGTCAAGCGCGACATCCGAGATGACGAGCAGGTCTGGCACAGCCGCTTTGACGGACCGTATCGCGTGGGGAAACAGGCCGTACGGGTCGAGGCCGGCGCTTCCTTTCGGGTCCTTCAGCGCTTCTTCGATAGCGGGAAACAGGGCGATGGCGGGGATGCCGAGGGCGTGAAGGGCGCGCGCTTCCTCGACAAGGGTGTCCACCGAGAACCGATATTGCCCCGGCATGGCGTCGATCGGCTGCCGGATGCCCTCGCCGGCGACGACAAACAGCGGCGCGACGAGGCTGTCTATCGAAAGACGCGTCTCCCGGTTGAGCCGGCGCAGGTTTTCCGTCCGGCGCATCCGACGGGGGCGGTAGGGAAGCATGGGGGAAGTGGAAAGTTAAAAGTGAAAGTGAAAATGGATTCGTTGTTGTGTGTCGTGTATTCCCATCACCAATCGCTATTCGCTATTCGCTATTCGCTTTTCGCTAATCACGAATCCTCAGCGTTTTCGTCGCCAGGTGGAGCCTTCGGGGGAATCCATCACGTCGATGTTCAGCTCGTCCAACTCGGCGCGGATGGCGTCGGCGCGGGCGAAGTCACGGTTGCGACGGGCGGCGGTGCGTTCCTTGAGTAGGGATTCGACGCGGTCGGCGAGCGAATCGGTAGCGGGCTCGGCGACGGCCGGCATGACGGTAGCGTCCTCATGCCAGACGATCCCGAGTAGGTCGTTGACCCGTTCGATCCAGGCGCGGGCGCTCCGGCCTGAGGCCGCGTTGAGCGCCTTGGTCCCGTTGATGAGCTTCACCCCCTCGAGGGAAGCGGCGAGCGCTTCGGGGGTGTTGAGGTCGTCGAGTAGGGCAAAAAGCGTCTCCTTGAAGACTACATCCAACGGGTGGCCGAGAAGGTCCTCGCCGGCTTTGCCGTCGGCTATGGCGCGATCTGCGAGGGCCAGGGCGTCCCGGTATCGATCGACGATGCGGAGGCAGTCGTTGAGGTTTTTAAAGGTAAAGTTAAACGGTTTTCGGTATTGCCCGGAGATCAGCGCGAGCCGGAGTGCGAGCGGGTCGATCCCTTTGCCGCCCTCGGACTCGGGCGCCGTGAGGTCGCGCACGGTGTAGAAATTCCCCTTGCTCTTGGACATTTTTTCTCCCTCCACATGCAGGAAGCGGGTGTGGGTCCAGATGGAGGCGAAGGGCTGGTCGGTGAGGCCTTCCGACTGCGCGATCTCGCATTCGTGGTGCGGGAAGATGAGATCCTCGCCGCCGGCGTGGAGGTCCAGGTGCGGCCCGAGGTACTGCATCGACATCACCGAGCACTCGATGTGCCAGCCGGGGAAGCCGCGACCGAACGGACTGAACCACTGCATGAGGTGTTTGTCGTCCTTCTTCCACAACGCGAAGTCGCGCGGGTCGCGCTTGTTGCCATCCACCACCACGTCGCGCACGGCGTTTTCAAGCTGATCCGCGGAATTGTTGCCCGAAAGCTTGCCATAGTCCGGGAAGCTGCTCACACTGAAGTAGACCCCGCTGTCCGTCTCGTACGCATGGCCGCGGGCGATGAGCTGTTCGATGGCCTCGATCTGCTGCGTCACGTGTTCGGTGGCTCGAGGGCGGACGTCCGGCGGACGGAGGTTCAGCAGGCTCCAGTCGGTGAGGAGCGACTCCGTGTAATACCGGGCCAGGTCCCAGACATTCGCGAACCGTTCGCCTTCCTTGGAGCGGAGCGCGCGGGCCATCTTGTCTTCTCCGCTGGCGTCCGCGAAGTCGTCCTCGGTCAGGTGCCCCACATCGGTGATATTACTCACGTACGACGTTTTCCACGCGATGGCCTGCGCGACGCGGACGATCAGGTCCGAGGTAAGAAACGTGCGGAAATTGCCGATGTGCGCGTACGAATACACCGTCGGGCCGCAATTGTACATCCGCAGGTGGTTCGGTTCGAGCGGGGCAAGGGATTCGACCTTGCCCGAAAGGGTGTTAAAGAGCTGGAAGGGCGGAAGTGATGACATGCGGTGTTGGAGTATGGGAGTGCCTGCCCTGAGCGACACCGGCGGAGCCGGAGGAGTCGAAGGGTGGGAGTATGGGGTTGTGGGAGTATGGTAATAAAAACAGCGCCTGCTTGTACCCGGGTTCATTACCAAAGTGCCAGTTCGCCCCACTCAACGCTCAGCCCCCCTTAATCCTGCCAACCTGACAACCTGCAACCTACTGTCTCACCGTCTCCCACACCAGGTGCGCCAGTTGGGGGACGATCAGTGTTTCCATGGCCAGGCGGACGGCGTTGGTGGACCCCGGGGTGGAGAACACGAGCGTGCGCCCCATCACGCCGGCGGTCGCGCGGCTGAGCATCGCGGCGGAGCCGATCTGGTCGTAGGATAACATCCGGAACAGCTCGCCGAATCCAGGCAGTGTCTTGTCGAGCTTCCCGGAAACCACCTCGTACGTGGTGTCCCTCCGGCTGATGCCGGTGCCGCCGTTGAGCAGGATCACGTCCGCCAGGCCGGCGAGTTCGTCGAGCAGCGGCCCGATCCGCGTCGGCTCGTCGGGAACGATCCGGTAGGCGACGACCGGGTGGCCGGCGCCGGCCAAAAGCGTCTTCATCAGCCCGCCGCTGGTGTCGGTGGCTTCCGTGCGGGTGTCGCTGACGGTGACGATGGCGACCCGTACAGGCGTGTCGCGGGCTAACTGTTCGTGCTCGCTGTGGCTCATGAAGGCGTCAGTGCGTGTGGGAATGATCCGCCGTTTCCTCCGACGGAAGCGGGAGGTCCGGCTCTCCAAACCACTTCGGCGGGTCGTATCCATGGCCTCCGAAGGGATGACATCGGCCCAGTCGATACGCCGTCAGCACCAGCCCCTTGAATACGCCGTAGTTGCGCAGCGCCAGGATCGCATACTGCGAGCACGTGGGCTGGTAGCGGCACATGGGTGGGAGATGGGGGGAGATAAACAGCTGATAGCCTCGGACGAGGCCGATCAGCGCCAGGCCGGGTAGTTGGATGAGACGCTGGAGCATGGGAGGATAACGAGCCGTGAAACTACCGTGGTAATTTGGCCGCTCCCTGTAGGTTCCGGGGTGGCTACCGGACCCCAGCTTTTTGAGTGCCGCTCACGCCCGGCCGTGCCGGTCGTAACACACGCCCGGAGAGTTGGAGCCGGCTCCCCCGACTCGTCGTCCGCGGCCTGGCTTCCTGCAGGGTTTCACGCGCCTCCTCCTGGAAGGTCCGGATGCGCTCGGCCGGGGCCTGGCCGGCGATAAACGGATCGAGCGCTTCATCGATTTCCTCAAAAAACAAAAACCGGTTCGGGTCGATCGCGCGCTTCGAGAGGTCCAGCGGCGTGGCGTTGAGCGCCCATCGCGGTGTCGCGCCGTTTTTCATCGAAACCGGACTGTAAAAGTGGCGGGTTTCCCGGGAAAACGGCCGGTTAATCGCCGGCGCCTGGTACACCTTCATGGCCACCTCGACCGCCTTCGCCCAGCTCTCCACGGTCGTGTGCTGGTTCAGGCTCAGCAGGTAGGTTCGACGCGGACTCGGCGTATTGAACGCGCTGAATTGGAGGGTTTCAAGCACCACTTCGCGGTACGTTTCGCCACGGTACGCCGTTTCCACGCGATTGCGGACGACCCACGCGACCAGTTCCTGTTCGTCGCTCCGGTCGGACTCCGACAACACGCACCGCGCCAGCCACACGACCTCATCCATCTCCAGCGGCGGCATCGCGCGCAACGTATCGAGCACGCCATCGCCCACCGCGGCCCGGCTGATCCAGGGCCCCATCAACGCCCCGAGCACCAGCAGCAGTACTTTTTTCCCCATATCTGCCATACGTTCCATCCCCGTGCGTGCCCTGTTGCCGGAAACCTATACGCGAAGTGCGCTTTCTGAAGTGTCATTCCCGTCGATGTGGGGCGTTGTGTCCCCGCCGGCCTCGTCCACCCAGCTCCCAATCGCCATGCGTGCCGACGCTCTCCTCGCTCAAGTCAAATTTAATGCCGATGGACTCGTGATCGCGGTGGCGCAGGACCATGCGACGGGCGAAGTCCTCATGCTTGCCTACATGAACGTGGCGACGCTCCGCCAGACGATCGAGACGGGGGTCATGACGTACTGGAGCCGCTCCCGCCAGAAAGTGTGGGTGAAGGGGGAGAGCAGCGGAAATACGCAGAGCGTCCGCGAAGTGTCGATCGATTGTGACGGGGATGCCCTGCTTTTCAAAGTCGACCAGCGCGGCGCCGCCGCCTGCCACACGGGCCGCGTGTCCTGCTTCTACCGCCGGCTCGAGGACGACGCCCTCGTTGTCACCTCCGAGCCGCTGTTCGACCCCTCGACGGTGTATAAGCAACACGAATAAGGGGTGTTGAATTACAGATCGGAAATTAAAAATTGCAGGCCAGGGGACGGTTCACGGCACCAGTAGCCCCAACCTGCAATCGCTAATCGCTAATCTTTAATCGCTAATCTTTAATCGCTCCCCATCGGTCCGAATCCCGCCACCTGGCTCTGGATCTGCTGTTTGTCGCCGGAGATCACGATCACCATCTCCTCATCCCGCAGATAGGTTTCCGCGATGCGTTGCACCTCTTCGGGGGTGAGGGCGTGGATCTTTTCGACGAAGGTCGCCAGGTAGGCGTCCGGCAGGCCGTGCAGGTCGAGGAAGTTGATCTGTCCGATAATCCCCTGGCGCGACGAGTTCTGGAGCACGAACGTGCCTGCCATGTAGTTTTTGAAGCCTTCCAGTTCTTCAGCAGAGGGCGGTTCGTTCTGGAGACGATCGATCTCATAGAAGATCTCCTGGATCGCCGGCCCGGTCACGTTGGTCGTCACGGCCGCCATCTGCACCCAGTACCCGTCGCGGTAGCGGACGGATACCGAGCTGAAGGGTGAATACGAGTAGCCTTTGTCCTCTCGAATATTGCGTGTGATGCGCGAGCCAAAAGAGCCGCCGAGCAGGGAATTGGTGACGAGCAACGGGATGTAGTCGTCGCTCGATGGGTCGATCGTCGGCAGGCCGATGTAGAGGTTGGACTGTTCGGCGCCGGGGATGTCCACGATATAGACTTCGCGCCGTGATGTCGGCGCGGGTTCTTCGCGCGAGGGCTGCACGCCGCCTTTCCAAGCTCCCAGAGACGACTCGATCGCCGTGCGAACGGCCGCACCATCGAACACGCCGGCCACGTAGAGTCGGGCGCGCGACGCGTTGAAATGAGTGTTGTAGAACGCCCGCACCGCCTCGATCGTAAAGCCGCTCAGCGGCTCCTCGTCGGGGAAAACGCGGCCATAGGGGTGCTCGCCATACATCACCTTCCGAAACTCCGCCAGGGCGATCGAATTGGGTTCGGTTTTCTGGATGCTCAGCTGGCGGACAAGGTCGCGCTTCAACCGCTCGACCTCGCTGCCCGGCAGGCTCGGGTTCTGGGCGATATCCGCGATCAGGGAGACCACGTTCGGGGTGAACTCGCTCAGCACGTCGCCGGAAATCGAGGTCTGGTCCAGCCCCACGCCGATGTTGATCTCGCCGCCCATCCGTGCCGCTTCCGCGGCGATGTCCTCGGCGGAGCGGCTGTTCGTGCCCTCCTTCATGAGGTCGCCCAGGAGGTCGGCCAGCCAGACCTGGTCGGCCGCCTCATCGACATTGCCGGTGCCTACGATGAGCTGTACGCTCGCCTTGGGCAGGCTACCGTACGGAATGAGCGTCACCTTGAGTCCGTTGTCCAGTGTGAAGGTAGATCGCGCCGGCAGGACGAAGTCCCGCGGGGCGTCGCCCGGCGGCGGCGTTTGTTTTTGAGCCAGCGCCGGCGCAGCCACCAGGCCAAACACCAGCACACGGAAGAGGAGGGTGCGATACATAAGGATGCGTGGAATAAACGATTTCGGATGATCCGTGGGGGCGCGTTACATCGCGCCCGGTGTCAACATATCCGGCGGTGGATGATCCTCACCCCGCGGGCTTCTGCGGGGTTTCAAACGTCGGCTCGACAGTCAGCACGGTTCGATTCGAGGCGCGGAGGTATTCTTGCGCCGTCTGGAGGATGATGTCTGGAGTGACCTTCCGGAATTCATCTTCGAGCGCGTTGATGCGGGCCGGATCGTTGTCGAAGAGGGCGAAGGACGCGAGCAGGTCGGCGCGGCCGAAGCCAAAGAAGCCGCCCGCGGCGTCGTAGAGGTTAGAGCGCATCTTGACAACGGCGCGGTCGAGGGTCTCTTGATCCACCGGGTTCGTGGCCAGGTCGATCAAGACGCTATCGAGCGCCGCGATGATGGAGTCCGCCGGCACGTTCGAGTCGTGGAACAGCGAGCCCATCCAGAGCATCGGGCCGTTGTAGTTAAACATGTTGCCGAGCAGGTTGATGCCGCCGTCGACGCTGCCGGTCATGCCGCGTTCCTTGACGATGGCCTGACGGATGCGGCTATCGTCGCCCTGGAGCAGGATCTGGTCGATGAGCCCCATCGCGTAATACTCGGGGGTGTTGCGGTCGGGCATGTGGTAGGCAAACGCGAGTGCGGGGCGTTGGGCGAGATTGTCGGTTTTGCTGGCTCGTTTCTCGGTCGTCTGGCGCGGCTCGGTGAGGTCCGGCATCGCCGGAAGCTCGGAGGGCGGGATATCGCCGAAATACTGCCCAACGAGTTCGAGCGCCGGCGCCTCCTCGAAATCGCCCACGATCACGACGACGGCGTTGTTTGGTGCATAGAAGGTGTCGAAAAACGCCTGTACATCCTCCAGCGTCGCGGCCTCGAGATCGGTCAATTCCCCGTAAAAGTTGTGGGCGTTTTGCCAGTTCTCGTTGGCGTACTGCGGCATGTCCAGCCACGGGAAGCCGCCATAAGGCTGGTTGAGGACGTTGACGCGGACCTCGTTCTTCACCACATCCTGCTGGTTCACGAGGTTCTCCTGGGTGACAGCGAGGCCTCTCATGCGGTCGGCCTCGGCCCAGAGCATGGTCTCGAGCTTGTGCGCCGGCACGATCTGGAAGTAGTTCGTGAAGTCGAACCGGGTGGAGCCATTCAGCACGCCGCCGTTGTTCTGCACCAGCGAGACGAACTCCATCTTACCGAGGTTTTCCGATCCCTGGAACATCATGTGTTCGAAGAGATGCGCGAAGCCGGTGCGGTCCCGCGGTTCGTTGCGGAAGCCGATGTTGTAGTACACGGCGACGACGACGGTAGGCGCCGTTTTGTCTTGCGAGAGCACTACCCGCAGTCCGTTATCCAGCGTATGGTAGGATACAGGTACCTGATAGGTCGACGGCGCTGGCTCGTCGGAGGCAGGCGAACAAGCCGATAGGACGACACTCGCGAAGAGCGCGCCCGCTACGAGAGAGGATCGCATAGAGATTGGGGTTAATGTCGAAGCCACCGGCCGCATCGTGCGACTCAGGGCGTGATGCCCTGCTGCTACGGTACGATTCGGTGGAGGTTGCGGCCGGCGTCTCGTGTTGTTTATTACTTCCCCCAAAATTCCCCCATAATGGCCGCGCGCTCCCGCGTATCCCTACTCCATCGCCTCGATCCAGCCGGTTCGGCCGCTCGGCGACGTCACGCCCAGATAATCCCCGAACTCCCCAAACACCGGCAGATGGCTGGCGACGCTCACGCTGTCGATCGGCACGGCGGCGCTGGTTGCCTGGCCGCGAACGGGTACGCCGGCGGCAACAGCGCGGCTGCGTAACGGCTCGAAGGCGTCTTCGATCTGGTGCGCGAGGACGAAGCCGCCCGTGCCATCGGGCAGGGCGACACGGTACCAACTGCCGCTCCCCGCGACGACCCGAAGTGCGGTGTGGCGGGGCAATTCACCCAGTTTCTCCGAGCGGGGATTGGGTGAGTACCGTAAAAAAGCGGTGCTGGCCGTGACCCGGGCCCAGGAGCCCAGGCGCGACGTATCGGCCGCGAGCTCGAGCGGGGTGTCGGGCATGTCCTGGATATACGGATAGGGGTCGACGGCGCGTCGCGTGGCATAAATGCCGAAGTGCAGGTGCGACGGCGTCGAGCGCGCATTGCCGGTATTGCCTACGAGCCCCAGCGTGTCGCCGGCCTCGACTCGGGTATTCGCCGACACCAGCTGCTGATCCAGATGGGCGTAATAGTAGGCCTGATTCCGGTGCGCATCACGCACCCAGATCACTTTGCCGCCAAGATTCGTCTCGTCGATCCGGGCGACGTATCCGGAAGATATGGCCAGGACCGGCGTCCCCCGCGGGGCGAAGATGTCGACGCCCTCGTGGGAACGCCGGCCGCCTTCCCGTTCCGCCCCGAACAGGCTCTGCACCGCGGCATTGGAGCGGCCGGCCACCGGGAAGCCGAGGGAAGCGTCTACGACGATGTCCAGGGTGTACCGCCCCCCACGAAGCAACTCAGGCTGCATGCGCAGGATGTACGTGAGTGGCTCACGTGCTTCGACCACCAATCGGTTCGCGCTGTCGGCGATCGCCACGTGCCGCAGGTTGTCGGTTGAATCGTCCGGCACTTCGAACAGGTCGACAAACACGCGAGACGAATCGCCGGCGTGGACGGCAATCTGGACATCCAGCCGTTGGCCCTGCTGCAGACGGATGAAGTAGGCGCGGGCCGTCACTTCGCGAGGGTCCAGATACCCTACCTCTTGATAGGGGGATTCGATGGCCAGCGGTGTGGCGACCGCCGCTACGCCGGCCATGATCCACGTCCGCCCCAGCGCCGTTTCGTCCAGTCGCGCCCCGCGAAGTGCCGTCAGGTAGGCATCGTAAGGCGTCTGTGTGAGGTGTTGCACGCCTCGTAGGACGCGCTCTTCCGCACAACCCGCCACGGCCAACAGGCCGAGGAGCATGAGCGGTAAGAGTATCGTCCGGAGCGCGGCTCGTGGCGCCGTGGACCTTTTTGATGGCTGCATCGCGTCACTGGGTGAGATTACGCGTCGGCGGTGTCTGTAGCCGGGTGGGCTCGGGGGTATGTACGCCACGGCTACAACCGCGGTTGCAGGTCGCGCTCCGGCCGGCGGCGCGTCCCCGGGTCATAGGGCTCTGGCGCGCCCGGCTGCGGGGATCTGGCGCACGCCGCGCTGGTTTTCCGCCGACCGGCGCATGCCCGTGTGGGTCAAATCCCGTCAACAAAAAGACACACATTAGCGGGGCATTGTGACAAAGTGGTGATTTTTGCTCGATATCCAGTCGGTACTTTAGGCGCATACAAAAGGGATCTCTTGTGCCTTTTGTGCCATCCCGCCTAACCTCACTGGAGGTACCTGTCATGACACTATCCTATATAATCAACGCCCTCAGTAGTATCGATTCCCAGTTGATGTACGCCACCATCGTATGGTCGGCCGGTACGCTCATCGCCGGCCTCGCCTTCAAAAAATGCCTTAACGAGGCGTGACGGCGTCCGACTAACGCCTCGACGCACGGCGTATTCCCTTCTTTTTGCTCTGTTAAAACTCCCAGGAGACGCAGCACATCTGTCGTCAGGGAGTTTTTTTATGTCCGATGAGCTAGTGCATCGATTCACTCCTCCCCATCCCGTCAACGCTTCGCGCCGACAGGATTTGCCCATTCTCGGACCGAGGAGGGACCTGGTCGCACGACACGGCTTAGGGGCGAAAACTGTCCGAAGCATTAAGCATCCTGATCTGTTGTTTTTCCCGCCGGCTGTAAACGAAATCCACCCAACCCTCGTCTAGTAGGCAAGAACTGACAACGACGGTTCTTCGCAGGTGCTCGACCCGACCGGACCACATACCCGAGATGCGTATCGCCAGATGGTCGTCGCCCATCAGCGCGTCGTCTATGCGTTCGCCCTCCAGTTGACGGGCAACCATGAGGACGCCGAAGATCTATCGCAAGAGTTCTTCATCAAGGCGCACCAGATGCTGGACTCGTTCCGCGGCGACGGCTCGATGCGCGGCTGGCTATTTCGGATCACCGCCAACCGGTACCTGTCGGGCCGGCGCAAGAAATCCCTGGCCTATGCGCCCTCCCTCGGCCTGGAGGAGCACGCCGCCTTTGTCCTCGGGTCGATGGACGATCCTCGGGCGATCACGCCAGCCATCGAGAAACCATGAGCTCAACCGTTCTTTCTGTGCGCTGGAAGGTCGCCCTCGAAACCCTCATCGAACTGGCGGGGCTGGTGGGGCGGTAGGGGTTTGTGAGCCGATCCCGCTCAACCTTGGAGCGTCACATCGGCTCCGTAACCCCTTGAGCTATACTTTGTTGTCCAAACCCTGTTGGCCAAGCACTTGATATCCAAGCACCTGTGCCGCCGGCGTTGGGGTGACTCTCGGCCCATAACTACCGAGGTTTTCCAGCGTCGCGTTGTGGTGCGCCGAGATCTGGGCGGCGGATAAAACGCCGTTGTCCAGGGTCGAGTGCCCGTCCGCGACCAGGGTGACCGGGTAGCCGAGTGCGAGGGCGCCACGGACGGTCGAATCTACACAGAACTCGCTTTGTAAGCCGCAAATGACCAGGTTGCCGACCCCGCGTGCCTGCAGCAGGGCGTGCAGCTCGGTTTGATAGAACGAGTCCGAGCCTTTTTTGCGGATTCGGATGTCGTCTGGCTGCGTCGCAACGCGTTCGTAGAGTTTCCATCCATCCGATCCAAAGCGAAACGGCCCCTCCTCTTCCTCGTGCTGAATGAGCACCACGGGCATGCCCGAGGCCCGTGCTCGTGCAGAGACGGCGTTGATTCGATCGACGACGTTGTCGATGTCAAAGGCCGACCCTTCGCCGGCACACAAGGCCGTCTGAACGTCGACGATGAGCAGTGCGGATTTCATGCTGGTTGGGTGACGGTACGCGTTGCGCGTTTTTCCGTTGAACGTTTGATGTTTTGGTACGCCCCGTTAAGCAATAAGCGTGTTTCCAGGACGCAACGCGTACCGTGCAATGAGTAAACGCATGAAGTCAGCTATTGAGTGCGTTCAGCAACAGGCTCCCCAATGAGATATAAGGTGTCATGGCTTAAATCTTGTTCATTGGGCCAAACAATGGCACCCCACGATACCTTCACACGCTTGAAATAAACAAGGTCTTTCAGTTCTTGAAACACTCCCCTTTCTAAATAGGGCTTGGCATCGAACAATCGTTTTTCCTCGTTTTCGAAGGTCACGAGGAGGGTATGATCGTCTTGTGGCTGAACAGCGGTTACTCTTGGATTCATTGTTCTCTACCGCATAGGAGATTCATCCAAATTAGCGAGGTCCACGACAAATTGCACGGTTTAGACTACCGTCTCGGTTTATACCGCATCGCCACCGTCCCTGAGCCGAACGCGAGCCGGCCCACGAGCTTCAAGCGGACGTGCTCCTACAGTCCGGCGTTGAAACGCCGGCCTACCATGCGGCATCGCTCCGCGATGCGTGGCTATCGTGGACGCGATGGCTTGTCTGTGGCCCAGGCGGGGCCGCATTTTGACGTAACCAGAAGCCCTCCCGGCACTACTGCAACACCACGTGTCGTACGACCTTCCGGCCAGCCATTTCGAGAACAAGCATGTATGAGCCACGAGCCAGATAAGTGGTGTCCCAGTCATGCCGGCTCTCCCCTTGAGGCAGAAGCCCCTCATACAACACGGCTACTTCTCTTCCAAGCATGTCTGCCGCCGACATCGGATAGGAATTGGTACACCTCTACGACGAGAAATCCTCTCGCCGGATTTGGATAACTAACGATCTGTACCTGGCGTTCGAACGGTGCATCGTCTTCGATTCCAACATCCAGCGACACCGTGAGATGCCACGAGGCAGACCAGGCGCTTGTGTCCGTGCCGCTAATCGCTCGCACGCGCCACTCGAAGGTGCCGAGGCTTTCGAAGTAACGACAGACGTATTCCTCTCCATTTCAACGGGCGAAGCCCAAGCCGCCCCGTCATCGCGATCGGACGTAGCGGCGCCAGCCGATGCGGAAGCAGAGCGACCTCCTTGAGTAGCGAGTAGCGAATACACGAATAGCGATTAGCGATGGGGATTGGGTTAGGCGCCGAGTGGTGGCTGAATAAAATCGCCCTGTCATCGCGATCGTACGCAGCGGCGCCAGCCGATGCGGAAGCAGAGCGACCTCCTTGAGTAGCGAGTAGCGAATACACGAATAGCGATTAGCGATGGGGATTGGGTTAGGCGCCGAGCGACCCCCCGACGCGCGTGCTGAACCATTCGTTGGCTTCAATCCAGTTGGAGGTCTCTCCGCTCCATCCCCGCTTCGCGGTGATTTCGGTCAAGATGACATCATTTTTAGCCATTCTTGAAATCATCCAACCCCGGCTCACTATTCATGCGAATCAGGAGTTGAGGCCGTATCAAATGAATGAATCTAACTGGCAATCCCCCCATTCTTCGTCTTCCCCCGGTCAAAGCCGGGGGCAGGCTCCCAACTCGATTGGGGATCCATAGGCGGCTGATCGCATGTAGCCGGGCCTCAAGGGGGCTGAAGGAAAACAGGAGCACCAAGCTATTCAAGCTGCGTTTCGGGTACCACGGGCGTGCTACTATCGCCCTTTATGACGCATATGCTGCATTTTCATGCTTCCATGGATCCCCAATCAAGTTGGGAGCCTGCCCCCGGCTTTGACCGGGGGAAGACGACCCTGGAGCGTGCGGCGGAAGCCAGTATGCGCCGTGTTTCAACTCCTGATTCGCACTATTCGCTAATCACGAATCGCTAATCACGAATCGCTAATCACGAATCGCTAATCACGAATCGCTAATCACGAATCGCTAATCACGAATCGCTAATCACGAATCGCTAATCACGAATCGCTAATCACGAATCGCTAATCACGGACCCCCAGCCCCAGCACCTCCTTGCCATACGCCAGACTCCGCTCCAGCTCGGCCTTCTGATACGCCTGCTGCGCCGTCTGCGGATCCTGGCCCTCGGCCGGCCGCCATGACGGAATCGCCTCCCCTTTTTTTGCCAGCGCCACGAAGCGGGCGAACTCGGGGGCGCGGACGTCGCCGTAGAGCTCCCAGAATTTCGGGTCAAGATAGGCGTACGGGCGCGCGAAGCCGGAGATGATCTCGAGCTGGACAGGCGTGTTGGGGCAGATCTGTTCGTACCGATCCATATAGGCCACCAGATCCACACAGCCTTCCCCCATCGCCGTCCACTGCACCATCGCGCCCTGCTCGTATTCCCAGATCATGGAATCCCGGATGCCCGTGCTTACGGCGTAAGGGCCGAGGATCTCCAGATTCACCATCGGGTCCTCCAGCGTCCAGGTGGCGTTGCCGGAGTCGAGCGTGGCGCCCACGTAGTCGCGGCCGGCTTCTTCAATCAGCTCCACCAGCTGCCAGGCCTGCATGTCGCCGGCGTGGTTCTCGATCGCGATCTTCACCCCCGCATCCAGTGCGCGGCTCCGTACGGCCTTGCATACCCGCACGGTATCCGCCATCCGCGCGCGCAGGCCGCCCTCCGTGGCCCTGTCCTCGGCGCGGCCCTGATAACACCGCGCGACGGACGATCCCAGCCGCTCCGCCACGCGGATCACCAGCGCCAGATGCTCTTCGGCCGTCCCAAAGCGGTCGTCCCAGGCGGTGGAGGAGGGGCAGATCCCGCCGGTGCCGGCCTGGATCTCGATCCCGAGATCGTCCGCCTTCGCCTTGATTTCGCGCAGGTAGGCGTCGTCGTGGCTTTCGTAGACGTCGAGGTCGGAGAACAATACGGTGTCCACGCCCTGCGTCGCGGCATAGTTGAGCAGCTGCGGGGCCTTCCAGCCAAAGCCGCGGATCGAGAAGTTGTCGAAGCCGAGCTTGATCGGGCGCCGGCGGCGGGTGGCGGAGAAGAGATCCATGGGGTTCGTCAGCGCCAGCGCTGGCGCAAGCGTGGTGAGGGTGCGGGTGAAATCGCGACGGGTCATGGGAAATGGGTTGAATGACGGTAGGGGTCCGCCGAAAAGATCTGTTTCTTTTACATACTTTACAACGATTTTTCACGTTGTTGATGTTGTTGGCGGGGTTAATCATCAGCTTGACGTCCCATACCTCATACCGTGCCCCGCGCCGCGCGCGCCTACTGCCCTTTTGTATGGATTCAGTGCGACGAATTGGAATTGGAGTGATCGGCCTCGTGTGGCTATTGGTGGGTATTCATCCCTCGACTGTGAGCGACGCTCGTGCACAGGCCGGCACCTTTTTTAACCAGCGAGACGACACCTACCCGCTCCTGGGTCTCCGCCGCGCGAAGGAAGCCTACGACACGCAGCGCGCCGAATACGAGCGCCAGCAGGGGCTATTCGATAAAAACTTGATCTCGCGCAGCGCGCTCGACCAGGCCTTTCGCAACTACTCGGAGGCCGAGGTCAACTTCCAGCAGTCGCTCCTGGCTGTCATCTTCGAACAACAGTACATCGTCGTCTCTCGCGCCCTGAAATACCAGCGGCAGGATGGTCGCAAGGGGGTCCGCATTACGCTCGAAAACGCCTCGCGTGGCAGCGGAGAGTACGAAAAGCTGATCGGGATCCAGGATTCGCTTTTTGCGCTCCTCACGCCGGACATCATCAATAACGTCTACGTATCCCTCCTGAACGACGACAACGCGATCGTCAGCCAGCCCTACGAACACAAAATCGACCGGCTGGTGTTCGGGCAGCCGGCGACCGTGTCGTTCGAGCTGCTCCAGGATCTGGACGCCGTCTCGGTCAGCCTCATCTACGGCAATGGCGTCCAGCAAAGCCGCAAGATCTTTCTGCAGAAGGATGCGTCGGAGAACATTCTGGCCATCAAGCCCGAGCAGTTCTCGCAGGAGGTGGAGTTAAGCGGGACCACCGACTTCAAGATGTCGCTCGAGCTGTTCAGCAGCGACGCCAATACCTTCGCGCTGGAGGCCGTCAACCTGCCGGCCGAGATCAACCGCTACTTCGTCGATCCCGCGACGGACAATCGCCTCAGCCAGTTCCAGTTCACCGAGGGCGTTAACACGCGGCAGGCCGCACTGCGCATCTTTTTGCCCGAGCGCCCCACGGACAACGTGCGGATCGACGAACGCATCTCGTTTTACGCCCTCGCCATCCCCCGGGACCGGATCGAGGCCATCGGGCCGCTCGCCGGCCGGCAGATGACGGAGGAGGAGATCCGCGCATTGAACGTGGGCTACGCCCGGCTGGAGCTTGTGCCGCGTGGCATCGGCGAGATCCTCGTCCGGGCCCAGCAGCTGTTTTTTTCGATCAAGCCGGACGAGGAGGTCGTCTTTAACGTCGAGGTCGTCAACGAGGGCACGCGCGCGCTCAACAACGTGAGGATCGAGGCGGATCCGCCGCTGAACTGGACGGAATCGATCGAGCCGGCCGTCATCCAGTCGCTCGACATCAACGAGGAACTGCGCGTCCAGCTCCGCTTCACGCCGGCGCCGGACGTTGCCCCCGGGCGCTACGAAGTGCGCATCCGCACGACCTCGCTGTCGGACGAACTGCCCATCCGCGGCGAAGACAAGACGGTGTCGATCCAGGTCGAACCCAAAGCCAACGTCGTCGGCACCCTCATCATCGTGCTACTCATCGTCGGCCTCGTCGTAGGCATCGTCGTTTTCGGCATCCGGCTTTCAAGAAGGTGACCCTTCGACTTCCCCCCATCGCTAATCACTAATCACGAATCGCTAATCACTAATCGCTACTCATGGAATCTCCCGCCCGCCCCATGATCGTCGCCGATCGCCTCAGCAAACGGTATGAAGACGGCCAGCTCGCGCTGGACGACGTCAGCTTCACGGTGAATACCGGCCAGATCTTCGCGATGCTGGGCGGCAACGGCGCCGGCAAAACGACCTGCATCAACATCTTCCTCAACTTCGTCGAGCCCTCGGGCGGCGAGGCCCGCATCAACGGGGTCGTCACGCACAAGGAGCCGCTGAAAGCGAAAGCGCTTGTGGCCTATGTCTCCGAAAACGTGATGTTGTACCCCAACTTCACGGCGATGCAGAACCTGGATTTCTTTGTGCGCCTCGGCGGCAAGAAGGACTATACGAAGGACGATTACCGCCAGGTGCTGCTCCGCGTCGGCCTCCAGGAAGAGGCCCACGACAAGCGGCTGAAGGGATTTTCGAAGGGGATGCGTCAGAAATGCGGCATCGCGGTCGCCATCCTGAAAAACGCGCCGGCGATCCTGCTCGACGAGCCCACCAGTGGCCTCGATCCCAAAGCAGCGTACGAGTTCACCCACCTGCTCCAGTCGCTCCGCGAGGAGGGTAAAGCCATCCTGATGTCCACCCACGACATCTTCCGTGCCCGCGAGATCGCGGATGTCGTAGGCATCATGAACCGGGGCCGACTGGTGATGCAACGCTCACACGACGAGCTGGCGGGGGAGGACCTCGAAAAGCTCTATGTCCAGTACATGGCCGGCTACATGGATCAGGCCGCCTGAGTTCAGTTTTTCTCATCGCCCTTATCCGGACACGCCGTGTCGTTTTCCCGCTTTATCGCCGTGTCCGTCGCGGCCTTCTTCCTTCTGACCCCTGCGTTCGCCCAGGACGCCGCCTTCCGCGGACGGGTCATCGACACCTCGGACGGCTTGCCGCTCCAGGGCGTTAACGTGGTGCTCTACGCCGGCGAAGCGCTCTACCGCGGCGCCGTCACCGACGCCGACGGGCTGTTTTTCCTCTCCCGGCTCACCCCCGGCGCGTACGAGGTCCGTGTCTCGTTCATCGGCTACGAGACCCAGCGAGACACGATCGCGCTCGCGGGCGGGCAGGTCCTCGAACGGAATACGACCTTATCGCCCGGCAGTGGAGCACTCGATGAGGTGCTTGTGGAAGGCGAGCGCTCCGCCGGCGTCGCGCGCATCACGGCCGGCTTGCAGACGATCCGGGCGGAAGAACTGGAGCGGGTGCCGTCGCCAGACCTCTCGGGCGACCTCGCGTCGTACCTGACCACGCTCCCGGGCGTCATCACCTCCGGCGACCGTGGCGGGCAGCTGTTTATCCGCGGCGGCGAGCCGGCCCACAACCTGGTGCTGCTGGATGGGATGACTATCTACCAGCCCTTCCACATCCTGGGGTTCTATTCGGCGTTTTCGGCGGACATCCTCCAGCGGGCCGACGTGTACGCCGGTGGCTACGGAAGCAAATATGCCGGCCGTGTCTCGTCGGTGATGGACATCTCCAGCCGCAGCGGCAACCTGCGCGAACACGTCCGCTCGTTCTCGGTCTCGCCGTTTGTCAACGCCCTGCGCGTCGAAGGGCCGCTCGCGAAGGACAGGCTCTCGTTCATCGCCTCCGTCCGCCAGTCGGTCATCGACCGCTTCGCATCCACCTACATCAACCAGCCGCTGCCGTATAAATTCGGCGACCTCTTCGGCAAGGCGCACCTGAAGGTGAGCGAAAACCACCAGCTAACCGTGACGGCGCTCCGCACGTACGACCGCGGCGCGCTCGACAACGTCGAGGCGGTTGGTGGCGACGAAGTGCGGTGGAACAATACGGCCGTCGGCGGGCGCTACCTCGTCACCCCGCGCCGTAGCCCCGTCCTGGCCGAGTTTCTGTTTTCGGTCTCGCAGTATCGGATCGAGGCCGGGCCCCGCGACAACCCCGACCGATTCTCGTCGCTCGGCAGCTTCAACGCCGGCATCAACCTGGTAGCCTACGTCGGGAAGTCCGACATCAGCTATGGCAGCTACCTGCGCACGACCACTATCGACACCGAACTCGGCGGGCTCTACCAGAACCTGAGCCTGAAATCCGCCCGGCTGCCCAAACTCGGATTTTACCTGGAGCCAAATATCCATCTGGGGGGAGGATGGTGGATCCGCCCCGGGGGGACGGTCCAGTTTTTTGACCAGTTCGGGTTTTTTGCCGAGCCACGATTCAGGGCGTTATGGCAGGCCGGCGCGCATCAGGTAAGCCTCGCCGCCGGCCGCTACCACCAGGAACTCACCGGCCTCAACGACCGCCGCGACGCCACCAACGTCTTCACCGCCTGGAGCGACGCGCCCTTTGGCGAGCTCACTCGCGCTACCCACGCCATCGCCGGGTATCAGGTAGATGTCAACCGCTCCGTGCGCCTTGCCGCCGAGGCCTATTTCAAGGATCTGGACAACCTCTACATCTCGGAGTGGACGCCGCTGCCGCGGTTCACGACCAACCTGCAACGCGCCGATGGACTGGTGCGCGGGGCCGATTTTCGGCTCGAAATCGACCGGCCGGCGTGGTCGGCTTACGTCACCTACGGCCTTTCCTCGGTCACCTACGACGCGCAACAGGAAGAGCTCGCGCTCTGGTTTGGCAGCACCACCATCAATTTTCGCCCGCCCCACGACCGCCGGCATCAGATCAATGCCCTCGTGCAAACCGAAATCGCCGGCTTCGATGTCTCCGTTCGCTGGAATTTTGGCTCCGGCCTGCCCTTTAACCAGGTGCAGGGCTTCGACGCCTTCGTGTTGCTTAATGGCAATGTCGACGTGGAATCCGAGGCCGGCGTCCGCCGCGTAATCTACGACCGGCCCTACGGCGGCGTGCTGCCGGCGTACCACCGGCTGGATGTGTCGGTCGACCGTGAGATTCCGTTTAAGGGCGGGACGTTCACGGCCCAGGCCGGCGTGCTCAATGCGTACGACCGGACCAACCTCTTCTCGCTGGACCTCTTCACGCTGAAGCAGACTAACCAGCTACCCATCGTCCCTATCCTGGGCCTCAAGATCGAATTCTAGGCATGCGAACCCCACGCTCATTTACCTGGCTCCTCCTCGTTGCCTTCCTTTCGCTGGCAGGCTGCGACGAAACGGTCAACCCGTTTGTCGGGCTCGAAGAACCGTACTCGCTTTACGGATACCTGAACCCGCGGGTGAGCCGACAGACGCTCCGTGTCATCCCCATCGAACAACGCATCGACAACGAGCCCTCGGCCTCAATCGACGCCGTCGTGTCCTCGACGCACCTCGCGTCCGGCGAGGTCACCACCTGGCGAAGCACCTTCGTGCAGTTCGATGACAGCACGTTCGGCAACGTGTTCGTAGGTGATTTCAGGCCGGCGTACGGCGAGACGTACCGCGTGGACGTTTCCCGATCCGATGGGGCCACCGCCTCCGCGCAGGTCACCGTGCCCGTGGACATCCGCATCCTTCCCGAACCCAACGCCTCGCCTACGGTGCTGAGCTTTATAGTCGAAAGCACGTCGCTGCCCAACATCGTCCAGGCCGACATGCTCTACGACACCGTACGCCTGCAACCGCTCGCCAGCGGGCTCAATCCGATCCGGTATCCCATCACCCGTTCGTACAGGGGGCAAGAGGAGGCCGGCGACGGCGGATGGCGATTCTTCATCGAGATCGGCGCCGACTATCAGTTCATCAAAAATGAATTCGAGGCGCACTGCCTCACGCGCGATTGGATCGGCGTACGCGCGATGCGCTTCACCGTCTTTATCGGCGACGACGCCTGGGTGCCGCCCGGGGGTGATTTTGACCCGGAGGTGCTCGCTCAACCTGATCTTTTTTCGAACGTCGAAAACGGCTTTGGCTATGTCGGCGCCGGCTACCCGGTCTCCTTCAACGCCATCCAGCCGGCCGCTGTCCTCGGTGCCGTCGGCTTCGCCACTACCGGCCCCTGCGACCCCGCCCGAACCCCACTCACCGACCCGTCGTGCGAGGTGGTCCCACCACCTTGTTAAGAGATTAAAGATTGGAAATTAACGATTAAAGGAATTGCGCTCGGGATGGGGTGGTAACTCGCCAGCGCTTCATCGTACCCTCCCTGCCATCTTTAATCGCTATCCTTTAATCATCCCCCCGCCCGGCTGCTGCTCAGCAACGCAGAGGCCTGTTGCATGACGCCTACCGGGAGCCGGCCCAGGTTGGTTTCCACGAACTTGATCGCCCGGTCGACTTCCTTACGAGCGTCGGCGTTACCCTGCTCCTGCGCCATGAATTGCAGAGCCGCGTTCATCTGGTGGAGCAGCGCGGCATCTTCACTTACCCGCGCGGCGATCTCGAGACGCGATGCGGCCTGCTCGGCGGCCAGGACGGTGGACCGGTACCTGGCGGCGCGTTGCTCATGCAGGTCGGCCCGGGACGCCAGGCTGTTGGCCTCTTGATCCAGGAGCTGAGCCAGCTGATCGACGGCCTCGGATTCACCTTCCGCAAGTCCAGTCACTTCGGCGGCGTACGTTTCAAACGACGCAATGGCGTCGTTTCGCGCGGCATCGGACTCGATCCCCTGCACCTGCGGGACAGCCACGGTGTCCACGGTCCCAACGCGAAACGGGATCCGGACCGACAGGGCGTTACGCCAAGTGGCGATCGCGTCGCTGTGCTCCTGCAGACGATTTACTTCCCGCCGCGCTTCGTTGAGCACATCCGTGGCCTCTTTGGTGCGTCGTTCGGCTTCCTTCCGGCGGTCGTCGGCCTGGTCGCGCAGGTCCTTGGCCCGCTTCGATTCCGTATCTGCTTTCTTGCCGTGCTCTTTCACATCATCGCGCAGTTCGGATGCGCGTTTGGCCAGCCGCGAGGCCTCTTCGCAATCTTGCTTTCCCGCCTCCATGCTCAACGCCATCTCGCCCCGCCAGCGGGTGATGTCAGGCGCTTTACAGGAGATTTTGATTTGCGCGAGGCTGTCGTGAGGCGAGAGGCCTGCACAACACAGCACGAAGAGGAAAAGAGACAGGAGAGGATGACGCATAGCACCTTGGGGGGATGGTTTTACGGGTGGATCGGTGCGACATAATACGACAGAATAGGTTAGGATGCCTGCATTACCCCCCGCTTGCATCCAGGATGGCCCGCCAGACAGCCGGATCCACCGGGATGCCCAGGGTCCGATTCTCACGCCGAGTCTCCAGGGTGCGTTCGCCCGGATACCGCACGGAAGCGCCCGGAACGGCCGGCGAAGCGTGGAGATGCTGGATGGTCTGCTCCGCCACCGTCGCGACAAAAGCCGGCGAAAAGGGCTTTATGGCGATGAATATCTGGGACAGGCTCCGCTCGAGAAGCGGGTCGCTCGCGATGGTGCAGGTCGCGTCCCCTTCGGAGAGGCCGGCCGCGATCAGGTCCAGCGCAATCGACAGCGCCGAGCCCTTCCAGTAGCCAATGGGGAGCGGCCGGCCGCTCGCTTCGATGGCGCCCGGGTCGTCGGTGAGTGCCCCCGCGGCATCGAAACCGCCGGGGACGGGCAGGCGTTCGGCTTTCTTTCGGTAGGAATCCAGCGCCCCGTAGGAATATTGGGACATCGCCATGTCGATCACGACGGCTCCTTCCGGCATGGGCAGCGCCATCACGATCGGATTGTTGCCGATACGTGGCGCCGCAGAGCCCCAGGGAGGCAGGTTCTGGTTCGTGTTGGTCCAGCAGATCCCTATACAGCCGGCGTCTGCCGCCTGCCAGCCATACGACCCGCCCCGCATCCAGTGGTTGGTGTGCCGCAACGCCACGGCTCCGATGCCATGGGTCTCCGCCAGCGTAAGCGCGCGCGCCATACATCGGTGCGCGTTGACATTACCCGGGCCCATCTGACCGTCCCACTGCTCGAACGCGCCGGCGCCCTTTATACGGACAGGCTCCGCATCGACAATAATAGATCCGTTGGCGATCATCGCCAGCACCCGTGGTACCCGGTTGAGGCCATGCGAATACACCCCGTCCAGGCTGGTTTCAGCGATGAGGCGGGCGCTGAGCGCGGCGGCTTCGGTGGGATATCCTTCCCCTTGAAAAAGGCGCTGGAGGGTAGCCAGTACTTCGTCGAAAGGAAGGCGCATCACTCGGCGAATTTATAGCCCAGGCCGTGTACGGTGAGGATATACTGGGGATGCCGCGGGTTGGGCTCCAGCTTTTGCCGGAGCCAGGCCACATGTACGTCGATCGTGCGGGTCGAGGGGAGCGAGTTGTAGCCCCACACCTCGTTCAGCAGTTCGTCGCGAGACAGCGTGGCGCCGCGGTGCTCCATGAAGTAGCGGAGGAGCTGAAATTCTTTAGCCGAGAGGTCGACGATCGTGCCGGCGCGGCGCACTTCGGCCCGCCGGAAGTCGATCTCTACGTCCCCAAACTGGTGCACCTCCGTCGCAATGAGCGGGTTCGCCGCGCCGGCGCGCCGAATCAACGCCTCTATCCGGGCGATCAACTCGGGCATCTCGAAGGGCTTCGTCAGGTAATCGTCCGCCCCGATTTTTAACCCCACCACCTTGTCCACCACCTGCCCGCGGGCCGTCAGCATCATGATGGGGGTCCGCACGTCGCGCTTTCGTAATTCCTGGCAGACGTCGAAGCCGCTTTTCTTCGGCAACATGACATCGAGCAACACCAGGTCGAACGCTTCGTTAAGCGCGGTACTCAAGCCGGAATCGCCATCGTTACGGCTCACGATAGTGTAGCCTTCGCTGGCAAGTCGATCCGTGAGGGTCATCACCAGGCCCGGCTCGTCTTCGATCAATAAGATGCGTTTGCTCATGAGGGATCAGGCCGTAGCCGCCGGCTCGGTTTCGACGGTCGTACGCAGGGGGAGATGCAGCGTAAATGCGCTGCCTTTACCGGGTTCGCTGACGACCGTTACGCGGCCGCCATGCGCCTCGGCGGTGGATTTGACGAGGCTCAGGCCGAGGCCGTTGCCGTGAATTTGCGCTTCTCGCACGGCGTGGCCGCGATAGAAGCGGTCGAAAATAAAGGGTAACTCGTTCGCGGGGATCCCGCTGCCTTTATCGCGCACCGTCACCTGGACCTCGGGGCCCTTGCCGTTGCGGGTCAACACGGCCTCGATCCCCAGCCACGTGCGCCCGTCGCTGTATTTAATCGCGTTGGTTATCAGGTTGCGTAGCGCCGTCTGGAGGGACCGGTCGTCGATCGTCATCTCGGGCAGGTCCGGGGCGATGGTTTTCGATACCATGAAGTCGGCCTCTCTCAGTGCCCCCTCACACGACGACAGCGCCTGGTCAATGGTGCCTGCGATGGAGGCCGGGCGGAAAAGATACCGCTTCTGGCCGGACTGTACGCCGGCCAGCTCCAGCACCTGTTCCACCATCTCGGTGAGTCGCCGCCCCTCGCGACGGATCAGATCGCCGTACCGCTTGGAGTGCTCGGCGCTCTGGACGACGCCGTCCGCCAGATTTTCGGCGGCCGAATGGATGACGGCGAGGGGGGTACGAAGCTCATGCGAGATGCCGGCCACAAATTCCATCTGTTGCTCGGCCAGGAAGCGCGCTCGGCGGGAAGAGTTATAGAGCAGCGCGACCGCGGAGCCCAGCAGTAGCAGGATGCCGAAGCTCATGAACAGGTTTCGCGAGCGATTGGCGCGGACCGACGCTTCCAGCGACCCGGTTCGGTGCTTCAGCATCATTTTCCAGGCGTGCCGGCCATCGTCCTCCAGCTGTGCGGCGGCGCTGTCGGCCGGCGGAGGCTTGGGACCGTTCTGGTCCATCGCTTCGTCTTGCAATCGCGTCAACGCGCCCAAGAGGTATTCGGTGGTCAGCTGGCCTTCCACGTCGTTTTCACGGGCCATGCGCAGCACGGCCTGGAGCGGGAATGGCGGCTCGTGGGCGATGGTCTCGAACGGCAGGCTGTCCGGTAGCGCCGGCAACCAATCATGCTGGGCCCGGTCGATCAACAACCGGGCGAACGAAGGGTCTCGGTTGGCGAGCGCCGTGTAGCCCCGCACGATCATCGAGCTGGGGGTGAGGGGCTGGCGTTGCCAGAAAAAGCCCCCGCCCAGGAAGTGAACGGCGTCCGGCTTCTCGAAGTCGCGCAGCGTCAGCGTTGAGTCGGATTGAAAGATCACCAGTTCCTCGTCGTCCTGGCTGACGACCATGACGTGGTAGCCGGCATCGTCCCCGGCGCCGGCAAATTCGGTCGCGAGGCCGGTAAGCAGGGTGTCGACAATATACGTCCGGTTCAGGAGCAGCAGCGTGTGGCCGGCCCGGCCCGCGATCGTGGCGTCCAGGTTGTTCAGTAGGTCCTCGGCGCCAATTTCGGGGTCGATCGAGACAGGGATCGGGATGGCCGGCGTTCGGGCGAGCAGCGCGGCGTTCCGCGCCCGGAAGTCGCGCAACGCGTCGTTTTCAACGTCGAAGTCGCGCGCCGGCGCGGATTCCAGGGCCTCGCGTTGGAGCTGGTTGCGGAGCACGATGTAATCCCGCCAGGAGAGCAGCGAGTCCGGCCAGGGGATCTCGCGCAACACACCCGTCGCGCGGTCCAGCTCCTGGAGGCGCACGGCGTGCCGGCTCGGATAATCGATCCAGTAGATTCGTTCGATCAGCCGGGGGTGTTCGGTCATCCGCTCCCAGTGCCGGTAGTTGAGGGCGAGCTGGTTGGCCACTTCTTCGGTCGACCCCGTCAGGCTCACGCGAAACAACCAGCGAAGGGGGGAGATCTCCCGGTCGAACGCGTCGTGAAAATACTCGGCGCTCGTATTCAGGTTGGCGCGCATGCGCTCCAGTTCGCTATCCGAGAGCTGACCGATCCAACGGAACTGCATAAACGCGAGCCCGGGGAGCAGCACGGCCATGCTCAGGACCATCAGCAGCATCCAGGAGGGTTTTTTGCGATTCATCATGGCGTTACGTGTTCACAGGAAGGGTCCATGCTGAAAACCGGGCAGAAGGAGGGCAAGTTCTTGGCCGGGGCACAATTTACAACTTTAACTATCGGTTAACACAGTTCCTTTCTTCACAGGTGAGGTGGGGTGGGAGTGCTCGAATCAAAGTGAGCGATATGCGGTTGATGTGAGCCATATCTGACGCACACCCTTCACGCTCATCAGCCTTTCAGGACACCTCCATGTCACGCCGCACGAAGATTATTTGTACGCTCGGCCCCTCTTCTTCCGACCCCGGCATGATTCGCGCGCTCGTCGATGCCGGGATGGACGTGGCTCGGCTCAACTTCTCCCACGGCTCCCACGAGGACCATCGGCGGCGAATCCTGGACGTGCGCGAGGCCGCCGCCGCCGCCGGCCGCGATGTGGCGATCCTCCAGGACCTTCAGGGGCCTAAAATTCGCGTCGGAGACATCGAAAACGGGGCGATCCTCATTCATAAAGGCCAGCGCCTCATCCTCTCGCCCGACCCGGCGGACAACAGCGGAGAGCGCATTTATGTGAGTTATTCCACCCTCGCTAGGGATATCGACGCCGGCGGCCGCATCCTGCTCGACGATGGACTACTCGAACTCCAGGTGATGGAGATCGTCGGCCGGGATGTCATCACCGAGGTCATCGTCGGCGGCATGCTCCGCTCCCGCAAAGGCGTGAACCTGCCGCACATCCGTACGAGCACGCCGGCACTGACCGAAAAAGACATCGCCGATCTCGAGTTTGGCCTGTCGATGGATGTCGATCTCATCGCACTCTCGTTCGTGCGGGATGAGTCCGACGTGACAAACCTCGTGCAGCGAATCCGGACTAGCGGCAAGGCCGTGCAGGTCATTGCCAAGATCGAGAAACCGGAGGCGGTCATGAACATCGATCAAATCCTCAAACGGGCGGATGGCATCATGGTCGCGCGCGGCGACCTCGGGATCGAAATGCCGATGGCCCAGGTGCCGGTTACCCAGAAGATGATCATCAACAAGTGCCGGCGCGCCGCGAAGCCCGTCATCACGGCAACGCAGATGCTCGAAAGCATGATCGAAAACCCACGACCCACCCGCGCCGAAGCGAGCGATGTCGCCAATGCCGTGTTAGATGGCAGCGACGCGGTGATGCTCTCGGGCGAGACCGCCGCCGGCAAACACCCGACGCGCGTCGTAGAAGCCATGTCACAGATCATCCTCGAAACCGAGCGCCTGGGCTTTCAGATGCCGCTCGGGCCGGAGGCGGAGTGGATCTCGAAGGCGCTCACGGAGTCCGTCAGTTATACCGCCTATCAGCTCGCCTGTCAGGTAGGCGCGAGCGCCATCGCCTGCCTGACGAGCTCGGGCACCACGGCCCGCTCGATCGCTCGCCACCGCCCGGGAATGCCGCTTTATGCCTTTACCAATCACGAAAAGGTCGTCAAGCAGCTGGCGCTGTTGTGGGGAACAAAAGCATTTGCCATTCCCTTTCAACGAGACACCGACCAGGGGGTGAAGCTGGTGCACGATTTGCTCAAGAAGCACAATCTCGTGGCGCCGGGGGATCGTGTGGTGGTCACGGCCGGCATGCCGCTCCCCGCCCGCGGACGTACGAATATGATCCACGTCACCCAGGTCTGAATCCCGCTGCTGGCGGTTCCTGCAACAGGTCCAATGGCGATACGTCGACCCACCAGGGGAGCCCCACAGCACATGCCTGACCATGTGCACGCCTGCAAACCAGAACACCACATGATGACTCGCCATGGGCGCCGCCTCCCAGCCGGCCGCATCCTCTTGATCATCGGGGTCGTCCTGCTGGCCGCCGGATGCAAGCAGGAGTCCTTCATCGGTCGCCGTTACGATAACTTCACGGCGTACTACAATACGTTTTATAATGCCCGGAAACAGTACGCCGAGGGTGTGCGGGCCATCGAGCGGACTGCGAATCAGGGCATCGACCGCACGGTCTACCTCTCGGTCTTCCATAAACCGGAACGGGTGTCGAACGAGCAGAACTTCAACGAGGCCATCAAGAAGAGCGCGGACGTATTGCGCGAGAACCAGGGTTCCAAGTGGGTGGACGATGCGCTGCTGCTGATCGGGAAATCGTACTTCTATCTGGAGAACTACGTCGGCGCCGAGGAGAAATTCCAGGAAGTGATTTCGATCGGCGGCGATCTCGGAGACGAGTCCCGCTTCTGGCTCGCCCGCACCCTGATTGCCTCGAACTCCTTCGACGACGCGATCAATCACATCGAATTTAGCCTGAGTGTGGAGGGGCTTTCACGAAAATGGGAGGCGCAACTCCGGCTGGCCCTCGGGGAACTGCACGTGCGTCGTAGCGCCTGGGAGGAAGCCGCTCTCGAACTCGAGCGCGGCCTGGAACGGGCGCCCGACCGGACGACCGCCGGCCGCGCCACGTTTTTGCTGGGCCAGGTATATGAAACGCTCGACCAGTACGATAAGGCGCTCCTGGCGTATGCGCGCGTGCAGGACTTCAAGCCCGAGTATGCCCTGTATTACGCGGCCCTCGTCAGCGAAATCCGTGTCGAAGCCCAGCATGGTAATTCCGTTCGGGCGCTCCGCCTCGTGCGCTCCATGGAACGTGACGACAAAAACTTCGAAAGCCGCGCCGAACTGGCCTACTTCCGCGGCCGTGTATTCCAAGCCATGCGTCTGCCGAATGAGGCCTACGAGATCTACGATGGGCTGCTGTATACCGAGGATCGGACCATCAACGCCACGGCCATCAGGGGCAAGCTTCACCATGCGATCGGCGAGTTGTATCGGGATGAGTACGTAGACTTCAACTACGCCGCGGCCCACTTCGACACGGCGCGTGGATCCCTGCAGTCGACCGCGCGCCGGCCGGCCACCGCCGCCGCCATCCAGTATGCGCCGGAGGCCATCACCGACGGCGAGAAACAGGCCGAAGTGTTCGGTAGCTTTTCTACGGTACATGATAAACTTGTGCATGTCGACTCCCTCATGCGTCTCGGGGAGATGGATGAGGAATCCTTCGATGCCTTTATCCTGGACCTGCGGAAGAAACGCGGCGAAGAGATCCTGGAAGAACAACGCGCGCAAGCGCGTCGTCAGGCCGAGCAGCAGTTTCAGGCGATTTCAACCGTAGCCGAAAGCAGCGGCAAACAGCTTGACGCGTTTGCCGATGCGATCGCCCAGGGAGATTCAGATTCCGGGTTTTTGTTTTACAAGGATCGAATCCGTCTTCAGGAGGGCCGGCTCAACTTCATTGCCCGGTGGGGCGATCGTCCCCGGGTTGAAAACTGGCGCCGGCTCGACGCGGTGAACTCTTCGGTGCAGGCGCAAAGTGGGCTCGCGACCGACTCGACCGTGATCAGCGCCCGCCAGCAGCTCCTCGATGAGATGGAACTGCCCGAAGTCGACTTCTCGGAAGTACCGCGCGACGAAGCCACTCGGTCCGCCATGGAAGAACAACGCGCCCAGATTCGATACGAACTCGCCAACGTGCTCTTTCTTTCCATGGAGCGGCCGGACTCCGCCGCGGCCTGGTACCGTATGGTGATCGAGGATACGGGCGATCTACCCGTCGCGCAGCGCGCGTACTACGCCCTTGCTGAAGTTCAGCGTGCCCTGGGTGACAGCCTTTCGGCGAGCAACCTGTATGCGCGGGTACTCGATCTCTTCCCGAATAACGACTTTTCCGATCGGGTGAGGGGCCAACTCGGCATGGCTCCCACCCTGGTCGAAGACGCCCCCGATTCGACGAGTCTCGCCGATGCCGCCTATGATCGCGCCTACGATCGATGGAGCGCGCGACAGTACGCGCAGGCGATCACCGACATGCTGACCGCCGCCGAGTCGTTCCCCCTTAGCGATATGGCGCCGCGCGCCTGGCTGGCCGTCGGCGCGATGTACCTGGAATGGGCGATGACGGATAGCCTCGATATCTACGCCCTGCCGCTGCCCGATCTTCCGGATTCGCTGCTGGCCGGATACGCGTTTGTGGATTCTCTCCGCGCCGCAAAACCGGTTGAGCCCGCGGCATCTGGTGCCTCCGCCCCGGCCAACCAGCCGGTCGCTACGCCAACGGTCCGTCGCCCGGTCAGGACGCAAGCGTCACCCGCCGCGCCGAAAACCACGACCGAAGATGCGCCGATGGATTCGCTGGCCCTCGCGCCGGCCGATACCCTGGCCCTCGCGCCGGCCGATACCCTGGCCCCATCGATGACCGATCCCCGCGTCGCGCAAGATACCCTTGATGCCGCCCGAGATAGCCTCGACGTGGTAGGACCGGCCCCGGACAGCCTGGCCATCGCTGTAGAATCCGCCCGGGTTATCCCGAACCGGACGCCCCTGACGCTGGCCGAAAAGATGTCCGCTATCCGCCCGGTCTGGGCGCCGATACGAATCGACAGGTTGTACGGCGAGATCGTGGAACGGTATCCCCGAACGCCTTATGCCGATGTCGCCAATCGTCGTCTCAAAGCGATCGCCGAGCTGCGTCCGGAAGGGCAGGCCCTCCAAATGGTCGAAGAGATCGAGCAGCAGGCGGTGCTTGATGCCCTGAGTCCGGAAGAGCGCCAGCTCAAGGGCCCGGAGCCAATCGATCTCACGGCGGAGGGGTGGGTGCTCGTCGTGGCCTCGTTTCCGGAGCTGGACCCCGCCGATGGTGTCAGACAGGAGTATGTAGATAAAGGCTACAGATCCGCCGTACTCAAGGCGCCTACCCGGCATCGCGTGATCGTAGGGATTTTCGCGACACTGGACGAGGCACGCGCCGGGCTCGCCGCCAACAAAGAGGCGTTTCCCGCAAATACCTGGTTTTTGGATCTGCGGAATCCGCGGTAATTGGGCCGTCAGGCAGATACTCGCGGCGGTCTTGGAGCGAGTGGACCAGAGGAACTTAAGCCGCTTTCAAGGGGTTCGGCTTGAACGCACGCCCGCATATTTCCCGCAAAAAGTGCTCCCACCCGAATCACGCCAGCTTTTTTTCTGAGTCTCAATAAGACGCTAACGGACCTGCATCGCAACCAAACTAAGGACGCGTCCCCATGGCTCAAAACGAGCGTGATACTAGTGATTTTTCCTCTGGAGGTGACGGTAATCGGATGAATGACCGCAGGAATCGGTTTTCGTTGTGGATCTATCTCATCGTGTTTCTGGCGTTTCTTGCGAACTTCCTGTTCTTCTTGAGCGGCGAGGACCCTAATCGCATCGATTACAGCGCGTTTCTCGAACACGTACGAAATGGCTATGTCGAGAAGGTCGACATCGTCGGCGATACACGCATCAACGGCATGTACACCGAGCAAGCTGCGGAGCAGGGTCGTGTGAAGCTCGCCAAGCCCCGGCAGGACTTCCTCGGTGGCGTAACGGAAGGCTCGGCGCGTCGGTTTACCACGATAAAGTCGTCTGAAGAGCCCATCAGCGATTTTCTCAGCGAACACAACGTAGCCTTTAGTTTTGAGGCGGAAAACAACTGGTTTGGCGGGATGCTGACCTGGGTATTCCCGCTGCTCATCATCGTCGCCCTGTGGATGTTCCTGATTCGGCGGATGAACCCCGGTTCGCAGGTATTGAATATCGGTAAGAACAAGGCTGTCTTGTTCGACGCCATGGGGGATCAGACGATCACGTTCAAAGACGTAGCCGGCCTCGATGAGGCGAAAGAGGAAGTCGTCGAAGTCGTCGAGTTTCTGAAAAACCCAAAGCGCTTCACCAAGCTAGGTGGCAAGCTTCCGAAGGGCGTGTTGCTGGTCGGCCCTCCTGGTACGGGTAAAACGTTGCTGGCGAAGGCGGTAGCCGGCGAGGCCGGCACGCCCTTCTTCTCTCTGTCGGGTTCGGATTTTGTTGAGATGTTTGTCGGCGTCGGCGCGGCGCGCGTGCGGGACCTCTTCAAGCAGGCCAAAGAAAAGGCGCCATGTATCATCTTCATCGACGAGATCGATGCTATCGGCCGCTCACGAGGCCGAGGCATGATGATGGGGGCGAACGATGAGCGCGAGAATACGCTCAACCAGATCCTGGTAGAGATGGATGGGTTTAATACGGACAAGGGGGTCATCATCATGGCCGCCACCAACCGCCCCGATGTGTTGGACTCGGCGTTGTTGCGCCCAGGCCGGTTCGATCGCCAGATCTTGATCGACAAGCCGGACCGAAAGGAGCGCGAAGAAATCTTCCGTGTGCATACCCGGAATCTCATCCTTTCGCAGGAAGTGGATGTGAGTGTTCTGGCCAGCCAGACGCCAGGTTTCGCCGGCGCCGAGATCGCCAACGTCTGCAACGAAGCCGCCATCCTTGCGGCCCGAGAGAACAAGGATTCGATCGAGATGGATGACTTCGAGCGGTCCATCGACCGGGTCATCGGCGGTCTGGAGAAGAAGAACAAGATTATTTCGCCCGAAGAGCGGAAGATCGTGGCCTACCACGAGGCCGGCCATGCGATCACCGGTTGGTTTTTGCCCCATACGGATCCCGTCGTTAAGGTGTCCATCGTGCCGCGCGGCCTGGCCGCTCTTGGCTACGCGCAGTATCTGCCTGAAGAGCGTTATCTGTATACGCGTGAAGCGCTCCTGGACCGCATGACGATGGCAATTGGCGGCCGAGTGGCCGAGAAGATCGTCTTCGGGCAAATTACCACGGGCGCCCAGAACGATCTCGAGCGAATCACGAAGATGGCCTACGCGATGGTCGTGGATTATGGTATGAGTGAAGGCCTGGGTAACATCAGCTTCAATCTGTCCGGCCGTTCCGACGAATCGCCGATGTTTGATAAACCTTACTCGGAGGAAACGGCGCGTATCATCGACCAGGAGGTGCGAGGCTTCATTGAGGATGTCGAGGCACGCGCCCGTACCCTGCTGCTCGAAAAGCGGGATAAGTTGACCGAGATGGCCGAGTTACTGCTCAAGAAGGAGGTCCTCGGGCCACGCGATCTCGTCGAAATTCTGGGTCAGCGTCCCTTCGGGGAATACGTCTACGTAAATGGGAAGGGGCAGCAGAGCGAAGAAGAGAGCATTGAGGCTGCCGCACCCTGACGGCGCGCGCGCAAGGAACCAGTAGAAGGCGAAGACGTTCATCCCGGCCGCTGATCGCGAAAGGGCTGGACGTTTTTGTTTTTCTATGCCTTTCGTGCCGGCGGCGCCGGACATGATTCAAGAGGAGCGTGCTTTTTCTTCCTTCGGCTCATATTGATCAATCGATCTATCTCAATTGATCAATCATAGTCGTTAATTCCGTTAAAATCAGGCGTTTAGGCCGCTAATTAACGGTATCTTGAAGAAAGAATTAGAACAAACCGCTGCTGTTGGGTATCATACTAGTCTGGAAAAAAATCCGGTGGGTTGGTTTGTGGCAGCAGCCACGAAGTGACTCCTAACAGTTCAGAAGAACGGAAGCGTACGTGCCGACAATTCAGCAATTGGTTCGCAAGGGGCGCCAGAGCAAGGTCCGCAAGACCAAGTCCCCGGCTTTGATGAGCATGCCGCAGCGTCGTGGCGTTTGCACGCGTGTTTATACGACGACACCGAAGAAGCCGAACTCGGCGCTTCGTAAGGTGGCCAAGGTTCGGTTGAGCAACAGCATTGAGGTCATCGCCTATATCCCGGGCGAGGGGCACAATTTGCAAGAGCACTCGATCGTCCTGGTGCGTGGTGGTCGTGTGAAGGACTTGCCGGGTGTGAAGTATCACATCGTTCGTGGCGCTCTCGATACGTCGGGCGTGGACGATCGGCGTAAAAGTCGTTCCAAGTATGGGGCGAAGCGTCCCAAGCAGAAGAAGTAGCACCCGGGGCAGGGATGTAGTCGGCATTGGCCGGCTGCGTTGGCCGGGCTGTCATTAGAAGCTTTCCTTTTTCAGAATTTACGCTTATGCGCAGAAGAACAGCAGAACGGCGGACGATAACGGCTGATCCGGTCTACAGCGATCAGCTTGTGTCGCGATTTGTGAGCAGTGTGATGCGGAGCGGTAAGAAGAGCATTGCTCAGCGCATCGTCTACAAGGCATTCGACTTTATTGAAGAGCGTACGAATGAGCCGGGTGTCGACGTGTTCAAAAAGGCGGTGAACAATGTGTCGCCGCTGGTTGAAGTTCGGAGCCGCCGCGTGGGTGGCGCCACCTACCAGGTTCCTGTTGAAGTGCGGCCGGATCGGCGTGTGGCTCTGGCGTTTCGCTGGATCATCCAGTATGCATGGACGCGCACGGACAAGAGCATGGCTGTACGGCTTGCGAAGGAGTTGATGAGTGCCGCCGGCGGAGAGGGCGGGTCAATCAAGAAGAAAGACGACACGCACCGTATGGCCGAAGCTAACAAGGCGTTCGCCCACTTCCGGTTCTAATGGCCGGCGGTATGGTTCATGCCTTTTACCCAGTACCTGTTACGTGCTACCAGACCGTTACTCAGTACCCGTTACCTGTTAGATAGTATGCATCGGGTGAGGCGCCTCGGTGAGGTGAGATTTCAACCGATGATTGTACCCTAGCGAATACCAGAAATGGCTGACAATAAAAAGACTGCCCTCAAAGACACGCGCAATATTGGCATCATGGCCCATATTGATGCGGGGAAGACGACCACGACCGAGCGCATTCTGTATTACACGGGGCGCCTCCATCGCATGGGTGAAGTCCATGAGGGCGGTGCAACCATGGACTGGATGGAGCAGGAGAAGGAGCGTGGCATCACGATCACGAGTGCGGCGACCACGTGCTTCTGGAATGACCATCGTATCAACATCATCGATACGCCGGGGCACGTCGACTTCACCATTGAGGTAGAGCGATCCCTGCGTGTGCTCGATGGCGCGATCGCGCTGTTCTGCGCCGTGGGTGGCGTGGAGCCGCAGTCGGAAACGGTATGGCGGCAGGCCGACAAATACCGTGTGCCGCGTATTGCCTTTATCAATAAGATGGACCGCACGGGCGCCGACTTCTACAATGCCATCGGCATGATGAAGGATCGCCTGAAAGCCAATCCGGTCCCGGTGCAGATTCCAATCGGCGCGGGCGACATGTTCCGTGGTGTGATCGACCTGGTCAGCGGCAAGGCGATCGTGTGGCACGACGAAGCCCTTGGCGCAACCTGGGATGAGATTGAGATCCCGGACGACCTCAAGAAAGATGCCCGCCACTGGCGCATCCACCTTCTCGAGTCGATCGCCGAGCATAACGACGAGTTGCTCATGAAATACCTCGAAGGCGAAGAGATCACGCCCGAGGAAGTACGCGCTACGGTCCGCAAGGCGGCCATCGGCATGAGCATCACGCCGGTTTTCTGCGGTACGGCGTTCAAGAACAAGGGCGTGCAGCGCTTACTGGATGGGGTGATCGACTATCTCCCCAGCCCGGTCGACGTCCCTGCCGTGGAGGGCATCCATCCCCATACCGATGAGCAAATCTCGCGTACGGCCGACCCGAATGGACCCTTCAGTAGCATCGCGTTTAAGATCATGACGGACCCTTACGTCGGTAAGCTGACGTTTTTCCGGGTCTATAGCGGTACGCTACAAAAAGGCGCTGCCGTGTTTAATGCATCGAACGGGAAGAAGGAGCGCGTGGGCCGCATCCTGTTTATGCATGCCAATACCCGCGAGGATGTGGACGTGGTGAGCGCCGGCGACATCGCCGCCGCCGTCGGATTAAAAGATGTACGCACGGGCGATACGCTGTGCGAGATCGACAACCCGATCCTCCTCGAGCAGATGAACTTCCCCGAGCCGGTCATCCGGATCGCCATCGAGCCGAAGACCAAGGCCGATAGCGACAAGCTGGGTACCGGCTTGCAAAAGCTCGCCGAAGAAGATCCGACGTTCAAGGTGGCGGTCGATCACGAGACGGGCCAGACCATCATCGCCGGCATGGGCGAATTGCACCTGGAGATCATCGTTGATCGTCTCCGCCGCGAGTTCAAGGTCGAAGCCAACGTCGGCAAGCCGCAGGTGGCCTACCGCGAAGCCATCCAGACGACGGTGGACGAACGCTATACGCACAAGAAGCAGTCGGGCGGCCGCGGCCAGTTCGCCGAAATCCAAATGGAAATCGGGCCCAACGAATCCGGTGTGGGCATGGAATTCGAGAATGCCGTTGTAGGCGGTAACATCCCGCGCGAGTTTATCCCCGCCATTGAAAAGGGAATCCGCAGCGCGTTGCTTCAGGGCCCGTTGGCTGGTTACCCGATCGAAGGCATCAAGGCGCGTCTGTACGACGGCAAGTTCCACGCGGTGGACTCGGACCAGATGTCCTTCGAAATCGCCGGACGAATGGGCTTCCGCGAGGCGGCGCGAAAGGCAAAGCCGGTTCTGAAGGAGCCGATCATGGAGGTCGAGGTCGTTACGCCCGATGAGTACATGGGCGACGTGATTGGCGACCTCAACAGCCGCCGTGGCCGCATCGAAAGCCTCGGACAGCGTAACGACGCTCAGGTGATTCGTGCGCTCGTGCCGCTCTCCGAAATGTTCGGCTACTCCACGGACATGCGCTCCATCACCCAGGGGCGAGCCATTTATAGCATGCAGTTTCATAGCTACGAGCCGGTGCCGAAGAGCGTCGCCGACGAGATTGTGGCGGCATCGACCGGTGTTGCGGCCTGAAACCGCCATCCCGATGCACCCGCGTAACATCACACGAATAAGTTAATCGACACAGTTATGGCGAAAGAGACGTTTCTACGCAACAAGCCTCACGTGAACGTGGGTACGATCGGACACGTGGATCACGGGAAGACGACGTTGACGGCGGCGATCACGAAGGTGCTGGCCGATCGTGTAGGCGGCG